>Ga0256828_1002007_pt1 | contig 12398 bp, 12 predicted proteins | sample CV88metaG_FD_185993 | JGI IMG/M metagenome (GOLD analysis project Ga0256828, IMG submission 185993) | Hydrothermal vent microbial communities from East Pacific Rise, Pacific Ocean - CV88 | ecosystem: Environmental > Aquatic > Marine > Hydrothermal vents | place: Pacific Ocean: East Pacific Rise... | reverse complement strand
GGATATATTAAAAGAGTATCTTTTTGTCCTCTTTTTATGGCTATATACAATCTCTTTTAACTCCTCTATCTCCTTTGAGTAGTCTTTTCCATTAAATAGATTATTTTGATACTCACACCAATCTATTCCATTAAACTCATTGCTTATTGCATCTATTATCTCTCTACTTCTCGGATTGTTCTCTTTAAGCATTTTATGGGCTAAAAGTAGTATAGCATCACCAATATACTCATGGTTATATAAAAATGTCTCTGAGCCATAATGGACACCATACAGTTTTAAATAGAACATTAAATCATCTTTTTTAGAAAAATGCCCTAAAACTCTTCTAAATTGATGCAAAAAGTCTCTATTATCTATAATTAAACAGTTAATAGAACGATACTTTAAAACCGGTTCAATTACCCAACTATACCCAAATTTCTCTACTACATCAGCTACACTCTCCTTACCATTTACCACTAAACCATTAACTTTAAAAATTAACTCTCTACTATTTGGAAAAGCAAAATTTTCATTTTTCGCTTTTACCATTTTTAAAATATCTCTTAGATTTAAACTGCTCTTCTCCTCTATTACAAAAGAGAAATTTTTATAGTGTGGAAGATAGTCTGTTTTAGCATTAAAAAAGAATGCTCTAATACTCAATTTATACCTCTTTTTAAACTGCATCTATATCTCCTAAAGTTTTAAATTTATAGTAAATATATCTTATAATTTAGAGTATCTAAAAAGTATAAAAAGATAGAAATAGTGTTTATTAAAAAAAAAGTGTATCTAAAAGTATCACATTTATCCATTTTTTTACAATTTTTTATTTTTAAAAATTATAAAAAAATTATTTTTATATAATATACTAATCTTAAAGAATATTTTTTATTCAAAAAAAACAAAAGTTTTAGTATAATAGATTGCAAAAAAGGGGTGAAATTATGCAAGAGATACTTTTAACTATTGCAACACTGGGTGTACTCTACTTCTTACTGTTTAAGAAGGATAGGGAGAGTATTAAAACGACTCCTATCAACTACCAGATAAGCACCTCATAGAGGGAAAAGAGAGGTTTTTGGCTAAAGAGTTGTAGCTTTTCCATTTATAATAGCTACCATATCTTCGATTCTAACTCCAAATTCATTTGGAATATAGATACCGGGTTCTATGGTAAATACCATACCATCTTCTAAAGTTGTGTTTGTTTGTTGTGAGATATATGGCATCTCATGAATATCTAATCCTACTCCATGCCCTGTGGAGTGGACAAAATATCTACCAAATCCTGCTTTTTCAATTACATCTCTTGCTAATTTATCTATATCTCTGCTACTCATTCCAGCTCTAATATTTGAAATTGCCCTATCATGTGCCTTTAAGACTGTATCATAGACCTTTTGAATCTTTTTTGATTTAAATTTTTGTGTAATTTTAAAATCAAATCCACTATCGATAAGAGCAGTTCTAGTTCTATCACTACAATATCTATTATATTTTAATCCTGCGTCAAATAGCAGTAAATCTCCACTCTCTAAGGTTAGATTAGAGGGTCTTGCGTGTGGTTTTGCTGAATTTTGATTTATTGCTACAATAGGCTCAAAAGATAATCTATACTCCCCGTAGTTTGATAGAATGGTCTCTGCTAAATGTGTAAGTCTAAAGTCACTATCTCCAAATCCCCTTCTATTTATCTCCTCTGCAAATCTCTTAAATGCCTCTTTACCTCTTCTCGATGCCTCTCTTAATAGGGTAATCTCCTCTATACTCTTTTTAACTCTTCTCTTATGGGAGAAATCTAAATCTTGAATAAACTCAATCTCTTTTAGACCATCTGTTAAAGTCTCAAATGCAAATATACTCCACTCTTTTGGGTCATATATAATACTTTTAATATTTAAACCCCTTAAGAGGCTATTTGCCTCTTTATAGAGATTATTTGTAATAACTATCTTTGCATTTGAGATTGCCTCTTTCGCCTCTAGCTCATATCTCCCATCTGTAAAAAAAAACTTCTCACTCCCAAGAGATAGTAGAAGTGCATTATCACAACTATATTTTATCTCATAATATATGGCATTCTCATCTATTAATATAAAGTTCATTACTTTTTGGAGTTCTCTCTTATCATCTTTAACTCATTCATAATTTGAGTAATTGCAATCATTGCTAAGTGGTAGCTAAATGGACCAAAACCTGCAATTTGACCTGCAGATACTGGAGCAATTAAAGATTTTCTTCTAAACTCCTCTCTTGAGTATATATTTGATATGTGAACCTCAACTGTTGGAATCTGAACTGCTGAAATTGCATCTCTAATTGCGATTGAGGTGTGTGTATATGCTGCTGGATTTATAATTATTCCATCAGCTTCACCTAAACACTCCTGAATTTTATCTACAATCTCCCCCTCTAAATTACTTTGAAAAAACTCAATCTCTATTCCGTTTTGGTGTGCAAAAGCCTCCATCTGTTTATGGATATCTTCTAATTTCATTGGACCATAAATATTCTGCTCTCTATGTCCTAACATATTTAAATTTGGACCTTGAATTACAACCACTTTCATATTAAAACCTTTAAATTTTTTAGTGCCATTTTAGCTAAATTTGCTTTAATTTGATAACAAAAGTTGTTCTATCTCCAACTAGATTAACGGTTAAACTCCCCTCCATCTCTCTCTCTATTACAGTCTTTGCAATATATAGCCCGATTCCATCACTATTTTTCTTGGTTGTAAAGTATGGTTCAAATATCTTATCTATATGCTCTTTTGCAATACCTCCCCCATTATCGCTAATGGTTACCTTTGGCTTATCCACTACAATATCTATTTTAGGATTTTCTATTTTTCTCTCTACTAAGATATCTCTTGCATTATTTATTAAATTTAAAATTACCTGCTCAAACTCATTGGCACTTCCATACACAGAAAAATCCTCTTTTACCTCTAAAGTTACCTTTATATTGTGGAGAGTAGGGGCTACGATATTTATTGTATCTCTACATGCACTCTCTATACTAAAATTATCTCTCCTCTTTGAAGGGTTATAGAAGTTTCTAAAGTTCTCTATGGTTTGAGACATATATTGTAACTGTCTATTTGCATCTTTTATGGTCTCTAATGTCTCTTTATCTTTATTACAACTTCTCTTTATATGCATAAATGCAAATGATAGATAGTTTAATGGCTGTCTCCACTGATGGGCAATAATTGAAATCATCTCCCCCATAGATGCCAATCTGGATTGTTGAAGTAACATACTCTGATGTATCTTATGCTCCTCCTCTAGGAGTTTAAATTTATAGGAGAGTGCAAATGATAGAAGCATAGACTCAATAGCAAAGGCTAAATGTAAAAATGGAAATGTCTTAACATCTAATCCAAAAAAGTTAAAATATTCAGCTAGAGAGACAAATACAACGCTATACCACCCAAATAGTATAAAGATAAATGGGGCATCTTTTCTATCTACCACCCTCTGTGCCTCCGATAATACAAGTAGAATCCATATAAAACTTGGAATAAACTTTACAATAATAGATTGTGAAAATATTAGAGTAAATATTAAATCGAAAATAGCAATATATACAATTACACCTATTAGACGATTTAGCGTCTCTATTTTATATAGATATAGAAAATATCTAATAAATAGAAGAGAAAATATTACAATTAGATTTTGAGAAATCTCTAAAATAAATAGACTCCTCTTAAATCCATATATCTCATTAAATGGAGAGACAAATAGATTTTCAATCTGAACTAATAGAACTATTATTGCGATTTGGGCTAGTGCATAGTAGAGATACTGCACTCTTCTTATATAGTAGAAGAAGGCTAAATTATAAATTGTTGAAGATAGTATAACTCCTAAAGATAAAATTGCTACCATAAATTCTAAATTTGAATATATAAATATAGGGCTATTTTCATTTAAAAAATGCTCATTATAAAATAGGGTTATAGCCACTATAAAATAGACAATAATAGTAGCAATTTTTATCTTTAGTAGTCTATCCATCTAGTTTTATCCTATATCCAAATTTTGAAATATTATCTATTCTATCTTTTCCAATTATCTTTCTTACATCTCTAACAAGACTTCTTAAGGCATCACTACTCATATATCTATCAGCCCAAACAAAACTCTCTATCTCCTCATAGGAGACAATTCTTCCTCTATTCTTTATTAAAATCTCTAAAAACTTATATTGATATTTTGTTAGATGTATAACCTTTTTATCATCTTTAATAATCACCTTATTAAATATATCCAATTTTATATTAGAAGAGATATAGACAATATTTGGGTCTTTATCCTCCAACTGCTCAAAACAGATATTTAGAGCCTCAAACATAGCATCTTCGTCCATAGGCTTTACTAAATACTTAATTAGATTTAAACTAACAGCCTCCAATAGATACTCTGTTGTTGTATATGCTGTTGTAATAATAATTGGCACATCTCTACTCTCCTCTCTAACTCTTTTACAAAACTCCAACCCATTCATATTTGGCATCTCAATATCTGTCATAATAATATCCACCCTTTTTGAGTGAAATATCTCTAATGCCTCCTCCCCATCTCTCGCCTCATACACATTTGCAAAGTATGGTTTTAGATAGGATATTGCAATTCTTCTGGTAAAATCCTCATCTTCTACATATAGAAGATTATAGTTTGTTCTTTTCAACATTCCTCTACACTTTTTCTACATATTTTTAAATTGAGCTATATAAACTATATTAATATATGTAATATTTGTTTAACCTTATACTAAAGATTATATGCTATTATTATGGAATGAGGTTAACCATGAAAAAGATATTTCTTATAGTAGTGTTACTTATAATAAATGGTTGTGGAATGATGGGAAATAGCTCAAAGGGTAGTAGCTCCTCTATAGCTCAAGATGGGCATTCAAACGATAATAATAATACAAATTCAGATAGAGAGTCGAATGGTGGAGATATTAAAATAGCAAAAGATATTTTACCCAAAAATATTAGTATGGAATTTCCCAAAGTTCTAAAGCAGAGTGAAGAGAACTCCACACAAGAGGGTGGTGGAGAGACAAATAGTAGCTCCTCTATTGGATATAATCAGTTAAGAAGGTATATATCTCAAATTGATGATATTGTAAAGAGGGCTCAGATAAATTTAGTAATTTTAAAAAAAGCTATGCCTCAAGTTTTAAAAAAGTGTGAAGGAATGAGTAGTTGCACATTTGAGCCGGAGTATCTATCAATAGTTTTGGATAATGAGACAATATCTGAAATTGATAAGATAGTAGATGATAAAAACTTTACAAGAATAGATGAGAATCTAAATAGAAGAGTCTATTTAGGAGAGCTAAATTTTAAAAAAGATTATATTTTAAATAGAGATGGATATAGATATGAGTTGAGACTAGATTTAATATCAAATGATAAATTAATAAAGGGGCTATATAAAGATAAAAACCAAAATGTAACAAGAGAGGAGTATCAAATATTTAAATGGTTTGACTATATTAAAGATGTTACAACAATATACTCATATAGAGACTTAAATAGAACTATTGATGTGAGAATCTATTACAGTATAGATGGAGATGGAAAGGAGAGTATGCATGTCTTAAACTCATCAGAAACCAAAAATTTAAAGAATAATATGAACTTAACATTGGCAAATAAAGATGAGAATAACGAGACTCTAAAGATTAGTGCAAATAGTATTGAGGAGAAGTTATTGGAGGATAATAAGACAATTATAAATAGCTTCTCATCAAATGGAGAAATTTCGGAAGATAGCTCACTTATACTCTTTTCTGGAAAGGTTAGTGATAGTAATGATACAAATCAGAGCCAAATACTATCAGAAGTTATATGTAATAGCAGTGAGTGTATAGAGAGTAATATTAGCAGTGATATAAATAGCACAAATAGCCACAATAGCAGTAATAATATAGATGATATAAATAGTAGCGTAGAAAACTTAAGAGAAAATCTAAAATTTTATCAACTAAAAATTGGAGATACAAATTTAAGTGATGGTTCATTCCTAATCCTACCTCCATATACAGAGATTGAGGATTTAAAACTTATAGATATATTTAAACTAACAATAGGGACATTTACCATATTAGATGGAAAGGCTCAAGGGGAGATTCACAGTAGTGAATATAACAATATGTTAGATGAGTTAACTATTGTTAGAATAGAGGATAATCCAATAGGAGATGAGCCACTATTTAAGTTAGTAGAGAATAGACCTAAAATTGAGATAATAGACCCTTTAACAGAAAGTAGAAATAGTTTAAATAGAGAGGAGGGTAGAGGAGATTTTACACAACAACAGATGGAGGATAGTGTTGAGGGAGATATAACTCAACCTAGATTCTATCTACAACCTCAATACCTAGAATATTTAGAGCAGTATTTATAGTCTTTGCTGTAATAGTGGCGAGTAGAAGTCTGCTCTCTCTAATATCTTGTGGTATATCCTCTTTTAGAATTGGATTCTGTTCATAAAATTTCATAAATATAGTAACTAAATTATATAGATATATTGTAATTGTGTTTGGGGTAGCACCATTTGATGCCTTTATTAGAGTATCTTCAAACTTTAATAGTGTAAGGGCTAGAGACCTCTCTAAACCATCTGTAATTTTTATCTCTTTTGACTCTATCTTTCCACCATATTTTCTAAATATAGAGACTATTCTAGCATAGGCATACTGTATATATAGGGCTGTATTTCCCTCAAAGCTTAACATCTTATCCCATGAAAATATGTAGTTGGACTCTCTATTTACACTTAAATCGGCATATTTTACAGCACCAATCCCAATGGCCTTTGCAACCTTTTCTAAATCTCTATCAGATATATCCCTATTTTTAATAGTCTCTTTTGCTCTTTTTATCGCCTCATCTAATAACTCATTTAGCTTAACGGTTCCCCCATCTCTAGTCTTAAATGGGCGACCACTCTTATCCATCATTGTCCCAAATGGTATATGCTCTAACTTTATACTCTCTGGAACTAATTTAGAATCCTTTGCTACACTAAACACCTGCTTAAAGTGGTCACTCTGTCTAGCATCTACCACATAACATATTCTATCTGCTTTTAACTCTTTTGCTCTAAACTCTAAACCTGCTAAATCTGTGGTGGCATATAAAAAGCCCCCATCACCCTTTTGCACAATTAAAGGGTTATCGAAACCATCTATAAATACACACTTCGCCCCACTACTCTCTTTTAGATATCCACTCTCCTCCAAATATTTAACAATCCCACCTAATCTTGGATTATAGAAGCTCTCAGCTCTAACATCATCTTTTGTAAGTTTTACGCCCAATTTATTATATACAACTTCACAATGTTTTAAGGAGCTATCGATAAATCTCTTCCATAGAGCCAAACAGTTTTTATCTCCCTGCTGAAGTTTCACAACATACTCTCTCGCTCTATCTGCAAATTTACTATCTTTATCAAATCTTCTCTTAGCACTCCTATAAAACTCCTCTAAATCCTCTAAATTTGAGACTCCATCTTCTCCCATCTCCTCCAAATAGGCGATTAACATTCCAAATTGAGTTCCCCAATCTCCAATATGGTTCTGTCTTATAACTCTATGTCCTAGAAATTCAAAAAGTCTAACGAGGGTATCTCCAATAATTGTAGAACGCAGATGTCCAACATGCATCTGTTTTGCCATATTTGGGCTAGAGTAGTCAACAACAATTGTTTGAGGATTTTTAACCCATTCTACACCAACTCTATTATCATCTATAATAGCTGATATACTCTTCTCTATCCACTCTTTAGATATCCAGATATTTATAAATCCAGCTCCAGCCACCTCAACCCTATCTATAATATCTGACCTATCTATATGCTCTACTACTCTACTTGCCAACTCTCTTGGATTTCTCTTGAGGCTCTTTGCAATTTTCATAATACCATTAAATTGGTAATCTCCAAATTGAACTCTTGTAGCCTCAACTACATTTACCTCACTACTCTCTAAATTGGCACTCTTTAATGCCCTCTCTATAATACTATTTAATTTTGATTTGATTTGCATATCTATCCTAAGAAAGATACCATTTGGTATCTAATTTAATGTGGGTTTTTAAACTTTTTTTGTATCTTCTCTATTTGTGCTATTTGCTACAACATCATCTCTCTTAGAGCTATCTTTTAACTCCTTTGATGGAGTCTCCTCCTCATCTTCCCTTACAGCCTTTTTAAAATCTTTAATCCCTTTTCCAATACCCTTAGCTAAATCCGGTATCTTTTTTGCTCCAAATAGTAGAACAACAATCGCTAAAATAACCAGAAGTTCTGGCATACTTGGCATTCCCATTTACATTCCTTAATAATTATTTTATCCTAATAGGAGATTATACTAATATTTTGTTAATTTGAAGTTTATTTAAATGCCATTTTCCCATCTGCTTATAAGTTTTTCTAAATCATGTTTCCCAATTTTAAGCCTAGATGCCTTTGCAATGGTTATAAACTGCTCTACTGCTCTATTAACCTCATCATTAATAATTACAAAATCAAACTCCCCCATTGCCTTAATCTCATATTTAGCATTCTCTATTCTCCTCTCTACCATCTCATCTAACCTATTGGAGCGAGAGTATAACCTTCTCTTTAGCTCATTTAGAGTTGGAGGTGTAATAAATATAGATGTAACTAAATCTTCCATTTTAGCTCTAATTAATCTATGCCCCTGAATATCAATATCAAATATTACAAGTTTTCCGGCTGATAGAGCCTCTTGAACAGGTTTTAAAGATGTGCCATAGTAGTTTCCGTGAACTACGGCATACTCTAAAAAATCACCCCTTCTTATACCCTCTTTAAACTCATCTTTTGTAACAAAGTGGTATTCAACTCCATCTCTCTCCCCCTCTCTCGGTCTTCTTGTAGTAGTGGATATAGAGAAGTAAAACTCTCCTATTCTATCGATAGATTTTGAAATAATCGTGCTTTTTCCTGCACCACTTGGACCAGATAGTATTAAGATTGCACCAGACATTAAACCTCTTTTGGAAACTCTATTGTAATATGTATCTTAGTGCCTCTTAAAAGTTGTCTCAACTCCTCTATTGGAAGAGAACCAACCGTATCTTTTAATACCCTCTCTCTCCTTGTAATATCTACCTTTGGAGTCTCTATCTTCTTCTCCTCCTCCCTCTTCTCTTTAACCTCCTCTCTCTCTTGCTCTGTTTTAGAAGAAGATACCGTTATATTATTTAAAGCTAAATCCTCTCCACTCTCTTCAACTGCACCATCTAGGAGAGATTTAATATTGGATATCTCATCTCTATCCAACACTTTCGGTTCACTCTCTCTCTTCTTCTCCTCTTTTTCCTTTCTATCTTCACTACTATCTAAATTATTAAAATCGACCTCTATATCACTCTCCTTATCCATACTAAATAGCTCATTTTCAACTTTAGCCTTCTGCTCTTTACTCTCTTCAGGCTCTAATAGATTACTATCTAAGTTTGATTCTTCGCTCTTATCTGTAGAGAATATATCTATTTTACTATTTAATTCCAACTTATCCCCAAATTTCACATTTGAAGTCTCTAAAACCTTCTCTTCTGAGAACTTTTTTTCACCCTTATCCTCTTTTGTAGATATTAATTTACTTAAGTTTATATACTCCTCCTCTGTTGGTCTCTCCTCTTTTGTCTCAACTCTCTTAAATATATCACTATCTAACTCTAAATCATCATCTACATTAATATCTGTATCGGCTTTTGCATCACGCAGAATAGATGAGACTTCAGATGGCAAAAATGGCTTTAATATGGTAAAGTTATAGATACTATCTATATTTTTTTGGTCTTGTGTAGCAAATATAACTCTTCTCTTTACATTAGATTTTTTTAAAAACTCTATAACCTCTCTACTATTTATATCTGAATCTACAAATACAATATTATAACTCTCAATATTTTTCACTTCTAATATACTATCCACTTCATCTAAACTAATACCCTCTTTTCTTGCACTAAGTGCTGTAAGCCTAGATACTACGGGGTTTGTATTTATTAATAATATCTTCATTTTATCTCCAATTTAGTTTATGGAATGTTAATTTTAATATAATTCTTGTAAAAAAGCCATTATTTTATATAATCAACATCGCATCTCCATAAGAGAAAAATCTATATCCCTTCTCTATCGCCTCTTTATATATTTGAAGTGTCTTCTCTCTACCAATAAAACTAGAGACTAGCATAATTAGAGTGCTTTTGGGGAGATGGAAATTTGTAAGTAGATAATTTACCCTAACTGGTCTATTTTTAGGATTTAAAAATAGGTCACACTCTCCACTATCTTTTTTAGCTCTTGCAAAATACTCCACACTTCTAGTTACCGTTGTGCCAACTGCCAATATTTTCTCTCTACTCTCTAAAATCTCTCTTGTCTCTTTTGGGATAGAAAAATACTCTGAGTGCATCTTATGCTCTAATATATTTTCACTCTTTACAGGTTGAAATGTCCCAGCTCCAATATGGAGGGTTATATTATAGATATTGTGTCTCTCTTTTAACTTCCCAAATAGCTCTTGTGTAAAGTGGAGTGAGGCGGTAGGAGATGCAACTGCTCCAGCCTCCTCTGCAAAGATAGTCTGATAATCTATACTATCGCTCTCTCTATCCTCTCTCTCTATATATGGAGGTAGTGGAATGTGTCCAATCTCCTCCAATATCTCTATAAGCTCTATAAAGTTTAAAATCTTTTCCCCTTTTTTAAATATAACCTCTCTTGAGCCATCACTATTTAATTTTAAAACTTTAGCTACCAAGCTATTTTTAAAAAAAAGCTCTATCCCCTCTTTAACCCTTCCCTTAATTAGAACTAAAAATCTATTATCTATTAAAGGTCTATTTAAAAGTAGCTCAATAGCTCCACCACTTCTCTTTTTTCCAAAAATACGAGCCTTTATAACTTTTGTATTATTTACTATAACACTACAAGGGGGTAGAAACTCCAATATATCTTTAAAGATAGCATGGGTTACAGTATCCTCTTTTCTGTTATAGACTAGGAGTCTAGCCCTATCTCTAGGAGAGATTGGGTATTTGGCTATTTGGGATTTTGGAAGATAGTAGTTATAGCTCTTAGTCAATAAATCATTATCTATCATTTAGTAAGCTCTTTTGGTTTTGTGGTCGGTTCACTATTATCTTCATCGCTATCTTTTATATAAGGGTTTACAATTTTTACAACATATATAGATATAATATATAGCAAAATTAGAGGTCCAGCCATTAAGATTTGAGTAATTACATCTGGAGGGGTCAATATAGCTGCAAATACAAAACTAATTAATACAGCATATCCAAAGAAATCTTTTAAATTTTTATCATCAATTAGACCCATTACACCCAAGAAAAATAGAATTACAGGAAGTTCAAAGGCTACACCAAACCCAAATAGAATCTTTGTAAATATTCCAATATACTCATCTAAAGTCTGTAAGAAATTTACAATATTTCCGGCAAAAACCCATAGAAATTGAAACCCAAAAGGGATTACTACAAAATAGGCAAAGGCAGTTCCAAGTAGAAACATTGCTGTAGATATTGAAACAAATGGGATTACATATCTCTTTTCATGCTCATATAGTCCGGGGGAGATAAAAGCCCACAGTTGATAGAAAACTACCGGTAGAGCAAATAGAAAACCTGTAAATATTGAAATCTTTAGGGCTGTAAAAAATATTCCAATCCCTCCAATAAATGGGTCAGCACCTACAACTTTAATAAGTGGAGCTTTTGTAAACTCAATAATTGCTTTATTAAATCCAAATGCAATAAACGCAAATGCAATTACAACCCCAAAAGATATTGCAAGTCTCTTTCTAAGCTCTACTAGGTGTGGTTTTAAATCTTCAAACATCTCTATCCTCTTTCTCTCTTTTCTTTAATTTAATATCTTGTGGCTGTTTTGGCTCTATCTGGGTTGGTTTGGATATCTTCTCAATCGCCTCATCTACCCCCATAGAGTTAAAATTTTTAAACCCCTTTAGCTCATTTGTTGCCTCTTCCAACTTTGCCTTATAGCTTAAAGCCTCCTCCTTTAGCTCGGCAATTTGCATCTCTTTATCTATTGCACTCTTTGCCTCTGTTAATGCCCTTTTTGTGCTTTTTATAAACCTTGCAATTTTTACCATTGCACTTGGAAGCTTATCTGGTCCTAAAAATATTATTGCAACAACGGCAATCATTAAAATCTCTGTAAAACCCATTCCAAACATTATTAAATCCCTTAAAGTTTCAATTATCGAAATTTTATCAAAAGAGTATTAAAAACAAAGATGTGACATCTTTTTTATATTGATTTTTAGTTTTAAATATGATATAATCTCTCCATAAAAAGAGTTTG
>Ga0256828_1002006_pt1 | contig 12398 bp, 6 predicted proteins | sample CV88metaG_FD_185993 | JGI IMG/M metagenome (GOLD analysis project Ga0256828, IMG submission 185993) | Hydrothermal vent microbial communities from East Pacific Rise, Pacific Ocean - CV88 | ecosystem: Environmental > Aquatic > Marine > Hydrothermal vents | place: Pacific Ocean: East Pacific Rise... | reverse complement strand
CGAAGCAGCCTCCAGCATCTGCGCTTCTTATGAAGGCAGCAGGTCTTAAAAAAGGTACTGACAACCCACTTTTGAACAAAGTTGGTAAGATTACTAAAGCACAGCTTATGGAAGTTGTTAATGCTAAGATCGCTGATCTTAACACTGACGATGTAGATCAAGCTGCAAATACATTGGCGGGTTCTGCTCGTTCAATGGGTATCGAGATCGTAGACTAAGTCTAACCTTCTCAACTATCACCGACCACAGTGATGTAAAACTTTGTGGCAGATTTATATATGGAGAATCAAAATGGCAAGTAAACGCTATACACAACTGTCTGAAAAAATTGACAATACAAAAAAATACACAGTAGCTGAAACAGCTGCAATGATGAAAGAATTAACATCTGCTAAATTTGACGAAACTGTTGAAATTGCAATGAACCTAAACGTAGATCCTCGTCACGCTGATCAGATGGTTCGTGGTGCGATTGTTCTTCCAAACGGTACAGGTAAAACTGTTCGTGTTGCAGTTTTTGCAAAGGGAACAAAAGCAGACGAAGCTAAGGCTGCTGGTGCTGACATCGTTGGTACTGATGAGCTAGTAGAGATGATCCAAGCAGGTAACATTGACTTTGATGTTGTTGTTGCTGCTCCTGACTGTATGGGTATGGTAGGTAAAGTTGGTCGTATTCTTGGACCAAAAGGTATGATGCCTAACCCTAAGACTGGTACTGTTACGCCAGATGTTGCCACTGCTGTTAACAACGTTAAAGGAGGCCAAGTTGCTTTCCGTGTTGACAAAAAAGGTAATATCCACGCTGGTATTGGTAAAGCAAGTTTTGACGCTGCAAAGATTGAAGAGAATATCACTGCATTCGTTGCAGCAATCAACAAGCAAAAGCCTGCATCTGCAAAAGGTCGTTACATTAAAAACGCTGCACTTTCATTAACTATGAGTCCTGCAGTTAAGTTTGACCTTTCTGAATTAGCAGATATCAAATAATTTAACCTCTTTTCTAAGTGGCGATGCCACTTAGAACCTTTCAACTTTATACAACTTCTCAAACACTTTACAAAAATCCAATAAATATTAAAAATAATTTGCACTTTAAAGAAAATTTCGATATAATTGCGTTCCAAATTCAAAATATATGATGTTTTTAGCTAGTAATCAATGGATTAATAGCTAAAGATTTCGACTGTGAAAACTTCGGTTTTCATACGGATTCTGGATTACTTGGACTAATGATAGTTGGGGGTTTCTGCAATGTTTGCAGTGAGCTTAATCGGCACACCCGCCCCTCTTGAAGTTAAAGTCTGGAAAGGAGATATACTATGCTTAAATCTAGAAAAGCTGAACTGATCGCTGAACTTAGCGAATCATTTGAGGGAAAAGCAGCAGTAATCGTTTGTGACTACAAAGGATTGACTGTTACTCAACTAGAGACTCTACGTAGATCTGCACGTGCTAAAGATGTTAAAGTTCAGGTTATTAAAAATAGCCTTGCAACTGTTGCTCTTGGTAATGCAAAGATGACTGGTCTTGAGCTTAAGAATACAAACATTTTTGTTTGGTCAGAAGATGTTGTTGCTGCTGCTAAAGTTGCTGATGACTTCGCAAATGACAAAGCTAATGAAGGCAAGTTCGTTATTAAAGCGGGTTACCTTGATTCTGAAGTCGCTGATCTTTCAAAGATCGAAGCGTTTGCAAAACTACCAGGACGCGAAGAGCTTCTTGGAATGCTTGCTGCTACATGGATGGCTCCAGTTGCGAATTTCACAATTGGCCTCGATGCGCTTAGAAAGAAAAAAGAAGAAGAGGCGTAAGCCAACCCTTCAAAGATTGGTCGCTTAACGACCTAATTAAAGTCTTCCAGACTTTAACTGATAGATGTGAAAAATAGCATCTACAAAAAATAAATTATAAATATAAAGGAACCTATTATGGCTGTAACTAAAGAAGACGTATTAGAATTCATCTCTACACTATCTGTTCTTGAGCTTTCTGAGCTTGTTAAAGAATTCGAAGAAAAATTTGGCGTATCTGCTCAACCTGTTGCTGTAGCTGGTGGCGCTGTAGCTGGTGAAGCTGCTGAAGAAAAGACTGAGTTTGATGTTGTTGTAACTGATGCTGGTGCTAAGAAAATTGCTGTTATTAAAGCAATCCGTGCACTTACAGGTCTTGGTCTTAAAGAAGCAAAATCTGCTGCTGAAGAACTTCCGTCAACTGTTAAAGAAGGCGTTGATAAAGAGACTGCTGAAGCTGCAAAAGCTGATCTTGAAGCTGCTGGTGCAACTGTCGAGATTAAGTAAGTTTTTACTTTTAAATAGGGACTCTCCCTATTTAACGCATTTAAAGCCGCTTAGAGTTAGTGTTTGACACTTTCTCTAAGTGGCTTTTGTGCGTTAGAGACTACAGACATTTATTACTTGTAGTTGTATATCCTTGGACGCTTGGATTATTCCCGTTAAACAAACATTACTTTTATTATTACATTGATTATGCAGCAGAAACTGCAATCACAGCTTAAATATTGCATTTTGCAATTTCTACTGCATATGGAAGAGTTCTCTCTTCTTTGTATTTATGACCAATCCCCGAACACCGTTTCGTCTGGACATATAAAGTATGTTTATTTACTAAAAAAATTACCTTAGAGGAAGCCTATGTTAAATAGCTTACATTCTGGAAACCGTTTACGCGTTGATTTCGCTAAAACTCCACAGCAGATTGAAATCCCGAACCTGTTACAACTTCAGCAAAGTTCTTATGATAACTTTTTGATGATTGACAAAAAGAACCGCGATGCTAGTGGTATTGAAAAAGTTTTTAAGTCTGGATTTCCAATCCATGATGCACAGAACCGCCTTACTATCGAGTATCTAGGAAGCGAAGTCGCTGCACCTAAGTACACGGTACGTGAGTGTATGGAGCGTGGTCTGACTTACGCTGTATCCCTTAAGATGAAGACACGTCTTGTTCTTTGGGACCGTGATGACAACACAAAAGAGAAGCTCGGTGTTCAAGACATCAAAGAGCAGTCTATCTTTGTTCGTGACATTCCATTGATGACAGATCGTACTTCATTTGTCGTTAATGGTGTTGAGCGTGTTGTTGTTAACCAACTTCACCGTTCACCGGGTGTTATCTTCAAAGAAGAAGAGTCTACGACTGCAGGTAACAAACTGATCTATACAGGTCAGATCATCCCAGATCGTGGTTCATGGTTGTACTTTGAGTACGATCCTAAAGACATCCTTTATATGAGAATCAACAAGCGCCGTAAAGTGCCTGTAACGATTATGTTCCGTGCTATGGGTTACTCTAAACAAGATATCTTGAAGATGTTCTACCCACTACAAAAGATCAGTATCGCAGACAACCAGTTCGCGATGGACTTTAACCCATCTGACTTTGCAGGTCGTCTTGATTATGATCTTATCTCTGCAGACGGTGAAGTACTTCTTGGTGCAGGTAAACGTCTTACAGCTAAAAAGGGACAGAAATTCCTTGATGATGGCGTAAAAGCGGTTCAGTATCCACTTGAGACACTTATTGAGCGTTATTTAGCAGAGCCTATTATCGATCCTGAGACAGGTGAGATTCTTTTTGACACGATGACCTCTATTGATGAGACTAAGCTTAAGAAGATGGCTGAGTCTGGTGTAACTGAGTTTGTTATTGCTAATGACTTGGCAGATGGTGTTGATGCATCGATCATCAATGCATTTAATGCTGATGCTGACTCACTTAAGCTACTTAAGCAGACAGAAGAGATCGAAGATGAGAACGACTTGTCTGCTATCCGTATCTACAAAGTGATGCGTCCAGGTGAGCCGGTAACTAAAGAGGCTGCTAAAGCCTTTGTTAACCAGCTTTTCTTTGATCCAGAGCGTTATGACCTAACTAAAGTTGGTCGTATGAAGATGAACCACAAGCTAGGTATGAACATTCCTGAGTACATCACGGTTCTTACTAATGAAGATATCATTCACACAGTTAAGTATGTGATTAAAGTTAAAAATGGTCAAGGTCATATTGATGACCGTGACCACCTTGGTAACCGTCGTATTCGTTCGATTGGTGAGCTTTTAGGTAACGAGTTACATAACGGTCTTATTAAGATGCAAAAAGCGATCAAAGACAAACTATCTACTATGAGTGGACCAATGTCTGAGCTTATGCCTCACGACCTGATCAACTCTAAGATGATCACATCGACGATTATGGAATTCTTTTCTGGTGGACAACTGTCACAGTTTATGGACCAGACTAACCCACTTTCGGAAGTAACGCACAAGCGTCGTCTTTCTGCACTAGGTGAGGGTGGTCTTGTTAAAGAACGTGCGGGCTTTGAAGTTCGTGACGTTCACCCGACACATTACGGTCGTATCTGTCCGATTGAGACGCCAGAGGGTCAGAACATTGGTCTGATCAATACACTTGCTGCATATGCTAAAGTAAATGAGCTTGGTTTCATCGAAGCACCATATGCATTGGTTAAAGATGGTAAAGCACTTACAAGTGCTGAAAATGTTGTTTATTTAACAGCGACTCAAGAAGAGGGCAAGATGATTGCTGCAGCTTCTAACGAGATCGATGCTGAAGGTAACTTTGTTGAAGAGCTGATCGAAGTACGTCAAGATGGCGAGATCAAGCTTGGTAAAGCAATCGATTGTGAATACATGGACCTTGCATCTCAGATGGTTGTAGGTATTGCTGCTTCATTGATCCCTTTCCTTGAACATGATGATGCTAACCGTGCACTTATGGGTTCAAACATGCAACGTCAAGCAGTGCCTCTTCTTAAGCCAGAAGCACCTATGGTTGGAACAGGTATTGAAAAACTTGTTGCTCGTGATGCTTGGGAATGTATTAAGGCGAAACGTGCTGGTCGTGTTGAAAAAGTTGACGCGAAGCATATCTTCGTTCTTGGTGAAGATGAGAGTGGTACATTTATTGATTACTACCCATTAGAGAAAAACCTTCGTACTAACCAAAACACTACATTTAGCCAAAAGGCTTCTGTGAAGATCGGTCAAAAAGTTGAAGCTGGCGAGATCATTGCTGATGGTCCTAATATGGATCGTGGTGAGCTTGCACTAGGTATCAATGCGATGGTTGCATTTATGCCATGGAATGGTTACAACTACGAGGATGCGATCGTTATGAGTGAGCGTATGATCCGTGAAGATATGTACACTTCTGTTCACGTATACGAAAAAGAGTGTGAAGCACGTGAACTTAAGCATGGTATCGAAGAGATCACACGTGACATTCCAAATGTTCGTGATGATGAGCTTACACACCTAGATGAGTCTGGTATTGTTAAGATCGGTACAAACATCTCTGGTGGTATGATCATGGTTGGTAAGGTAAGCCCTAAGGGTGAAGTCAAGCCTACACCAGAAGAGCGTCTGTTACGTGCTATCTTTGGTGAAAAAGCTGGTCACGTTGTGAACAAGTCTCTTTACTGTCCACCATCTATGGAAGGTGTTGTTGTTGACATCAAGATCTTCACGAAGAAGGGCTATGATAAAGATCCTCGTGCACTTGAACTTGAGAAGCAAGAGCGTGACGAGCTAGAACGTGAGCACTATGACCGTCTACTTATGATCGATAAAGAAGAGATGATCCGTATAGAGTCTATTTTGACACAAGCTGAACTCGTTTCAGATGTGACGATCAATGAAGTCGAATACAAAGTTGGTGAGAAGATCACTGCTGATGTATTGGCAAATGTTAACCGTTTCGCGATGAACAGTGTTGTTAAGTCATTCTCTGATGCAGTACAAGCGAAGTACAACTCAACTAAGAACCACTTTCAAAAGCAGAAGAAAAAGTTCCGTGATGAGCATGAAGAGAAACTGACTATTCTTGAAAAAGATGACATCCTTCCAAATGGCGTTACAAAGTTTGTTAAGGTTTACATCGCAACAAAGCGTAAGCTAAAAGTTGGAGATAAGATGGCGGGTCGTCACGGTAATAAGGGTATTGTCTCTATTATCGTTCCTGAAGTAGACATGCCTTATATGGCTGATGGTCGCCCGGTTGACGTATGTCTTAACCCACTAGGTGTACCTTCACGTATGAACATTGGACAGATCCTTGAGATGCACCTTGGTATGGCTGGTCGTGAACTCGGTCACCAGATACAAGATATCTTTGATGCAAAACAGGCTGACTTTATTGCTCAGTTACGTGCTAAGATCATCGAGATCGCTGATGTAGCACGTTTCATGAACGCTGGCGAAGTGATTGGTAAGATGAGTGATGAGACATTCCTTACGTTTGCTCGTGACTGGTCTAATGGTGTTAAGTTTGCAACACCAATTTTTGAAGGTGTTGATACTGACGAATTTGCTAAGTTGTTTGAGCTTGCGAAGCTTGATGATGATGGTAAGACTGTACTTTACGATGGTAAGACAGGTGATAAGATCAAAGAGCGTGTTAACGTTGGTTACATGTACATTCTTAAACTGCACCACTTGGTTGATGAGAAAGTACACGCACGTTCAACTGGACCATACTCTCTAGTAACACAGCAACCCGTTGGTGGTAAAGCACTATTTGGTGGACAGCGTTTCGGTGAGATGGAAGTTTGGGCTCTTGAGGCATACGGTGCTTCAGCGGTACTAAAAGAGATGTTAACAATTAAGTCAGATGATGTTGAAGGGCGTGTAAACGCTTATAAAGCATTGACAAAAGGTGAGGCAGTTCCACCTTCTGGAATTCCTGAAACACTGTTTGTATTGACAAAAGAACTTCAAGCCCTAGCGCTTGACGTAGAGATTTTCGACGAGGTGGAAGACGATGAGTAAACTAGTACCAATTGCAATTACAGAAGATAACCGTCCAAAAGACATTAAACAACTTCAGTTCCGTTTGGCAAGTCCAGAGAAAGTTCTCTCTTGGAGTCATGGTGAAGTCAAAAAGCCTGAGACGATTAACTACCGTACTCTTAAACCAGAGCGCGATGGTCTTTTCTGTGCAAAGATCTTTGGTCCAGTACGTGACTATGAGTGTCTTTGTGGAAAATACAAGAAGATGCGTTATAAGGGTGTTGTATGTGAGAAGTGTGGTGTTGAAGTAACAACTACCAAAGTTCGTCGTACACGTATGGGGCACATCGACCTTGTAACTCCTGTTGCACATATCTGGTATGTTAGTTCATTGCCTTCACGTATCGGTACACTTCTTGGTGTGAAGATGAAGGACCTTGAACGCGTACTTTATTATGAAGCATACATCGTTCAAAATGCAGGTGATGCATTCTATGATGGTGAAGAGTCTACGCCAGTTCTTAAGTATGATGTTCTTAATGAAGAGCAGTATCGTATCCTTATGTCACGTTACTCTGAAGCTGGTTTTACAGCTAAGATGGGTGGTGAAGGTATCCGTGATATGCTCGAAGATATCGATCTTGTTGAGATCTTCTCACAGCTTAAAGAAGACATGGATAACACCAAGTCTGTTGCTAAGACGAAGACACTTGTTAAGCGTCTAAAAGTCATCGAGTCATTCCTTAACTCAGGTAACAACCCAGCTTGGATGATGCTGACAGCACTTCCAGTTCTTCCACCAGATCTTCGTCCACTTGTAAGCCTTGATGGTGGTAAGTTCGCGGTTTCTGATGTGAATGACCTTTACCGTCGTGTTATTAACCGTAACCAACGTCTTAAGCGTCTTATTGAGCTGGAAGCTCCAGAGATCATTGTACGTAATGAGAAGCGTATGCTTCAAGAGTCTGTTGATGCACTTTTCGACAATGGTCGTCGTGCAAACGCAGTTAAGGGTGCTAACAAGCGTCCACTTAAGTCACTTTCAGAAGTGATCAAAGGTAAGCAGGGTCGTTTCCGTCAAAACCTTCTTGGTAAGCGTGTTGACTTCTCTGGACGTTCTGTTATCGTTGTTGGACCATCTCTTAAGATGGACCAATGTGGTCTTCCTAAGAAGATGGCAATCGAACTGTTCAAGCCACATCTTATTGCAAAGCTTGAGGACAAAGGTTACGCTACTACTGTTAAAGCTGCTAAGAAGATGATCGAAGCTCAAGCTAATGAAGTTTGGGAATGTCTTGCTGAGATCGTTGATGGTTACCCGATCATGCTTAACCGTGCACCAACACTTCACAAGCTTTCTATCCAAGCGTTCCACCCGAAGCTTATTGATGGAAAAGCGATTCAACTTCACCCACTAGTATGTGCGGCATTTAATGCTGACTTCGATGGTGACCAGATGGCGGTACACGTACCACTTTCTACTGAGGCGATCGCGGAAGCAAAAGTATTGATGCTTGCATCAATGAACATTCTTCTTCCAGCATCAGGTAAGGCAATTGCGACACCTTCACAGGATATGGTCCTTGGTCTTTACTACATCTCTTTAGAGAAAAATGGTGTTCAAGGTTCTAACAAGTTATTTGCTTCTGTTGATGAAGTTAAAATTGCGCTTGAGACAGGGTCACTCGACATTCACGCTAAGGTACGTACAAAAGTAGATGGTCGTATGATCCATACTACTGCTGGTCGTATGTTGATCAAAGAGATCCTTCCTGAATTCGTGCCGGTTGATCTTTGGAACCAGGTTATGAAGAAAAAGAAGATCAATGCTATTGCTGACTATGTTCAGAAGCATGGTGGTATCGCAGTAACTGCTGGTTTCCTTGATCGTCTTAAAGATCTTGGTTTCAAGCATGCAACTGAAGCGGGTGTTTCGATCTCTATTGCAGACATCATCATCCCTGATGAGAAAAAAGAGCTTATTATTAGTTCTAAGAACAAAGTTATTGAGATCCAAAAGCAGTTCGAAGCTGGTCTTCTTACTGAGCAGGAACGTTATAACAAGATTATTGACGTTTGGTCAGACACGAACAACACGGTTGCGGGTCAGATGATGGACTTGGTTGAGAACGATAAAGATGGTTTCAACTCGATTCACATGATGGCTGACTCTGGTGCGCGTGGTTCTGCTGCACAGATCCGTCAGCTTGCTGGTATGCGTGGTCTTATGGCGAAGCCAAATGGTGACATTATTGAGACTCCGATTATCTCTAACTTTAAAGAGGGTCTAAACGTCCTTGAGTACTTTATTTCTACTCACGGTGCGCGTAAAGGTCTTGCGGATACGGCACTAAAAACAGCGAATGCGGGTTACCTTACTCGTAAGCTTGTTGATGTGGCACAAAACGTTAAAGTCGTTGAGCATGATTGTGGAACACACGAAGGTATCGAGATCACTGATATTACTGATGGTAATGTTATGATAGAGCCACTACAAGACCGTGTTCAAGGTCGTGTACTTGCGGAAGATGCTATCGATCCGATTACCAATGAGATCCTCTACCCAGAGGGTACATTGATCGATGAGATCTCTGCTGAGAAGATGGCAGAAGCTGGTATTAAAGCAGCTCACATTCGTACACCGACAACGTGTAAGTCTGAGGGTGGAATCTGTGCATTATGTTATGGTCTTAACCTTGGAACAGGTCACATGGTTCGTCGTGGTGAAGCTGTTGGTATTGTTGCTGCTCAGTCTATTGGTGAGCCGGGTACACAGCTTACACTACGTACATTCCACGTTGGTGGTACGGCTTCTAGTACACAACAAGAGCGTCAAGTCATTGCTGATCGCGAAGGTTTCATTCGTTACTACAACATGAAGACATACAAGTCTAAAGAGGGCAAAAACATTGTGGCTAACCGCCGTAATGCTGCTGTTCTTCTTGTTGAGCCGAAGATCAAAGCACCATTTACTGGTACACTAGATGTTCAGACTGTTCATGATGAAGTCCTAGTAACATTAACAGACTCTAAAAACAAGAAAAATGTGGTTCGCTACACACTACGGAAGTATGAAGTAGCTAAGCCAGGTGAGATCGCGGGTGTAAGTGGTAAGATCGAAGGTAAACTTTATCTTCCTTACGCAAGTGGTACTGTTATTGAGGCTGAAGAGTCAATTGTTGAGAAGATCAAAGATGGTTGGAATGTTCCAAACCGTATCCCTTATGCTTCTGAGATCACTGTTGAAGATGGCGCGCCAATTACACAGAAGATCAAAGCAAAAGAAGCTGGAACGGTTAAATTCTTCTTACTTAAAGGTGACTACCTTGAGCGTTATGAAGCAGTTAAATCTGGTTATACCGTTGAAGAGAAAGGTCTTTTCGCTGTTGTTGTTGATAGTGATGACCGTGAAGCAGTTCGTCACTATATTGCACGTGGTTCAATTGTAGATGTTGATGATAACGCAATGGTTGAGGGTGACATCATGTTGGCACACCCAGCTTCTGATGAGTCAGTTGTTATTGCTGAATGGGATCCATACTCTAACCCAGTTATCTCTGAGTCTACAGGTACGGTTACATTTGAAGATATTGTCCCAGGTACAACAGTATCTGAGCAGTTTGACGAATTAACAGGTAAGACACGTCTTATGGTTAATGACCACTACCCAGTTGAATACAAGCCTACTATTGTGCTTGCTACAACTGAGGGTGACATTATCCGTTATGCAGTAACATCTAAGACAGCTATCTACGTACAAGATGGTGAAAATGTTGCGGTTGCTGATATCTTGGCAAAGACACCAAAAGCACTTCAAAAGTCATCAGACATTACTGGTGGTCTTCCACGTGTATCTGAACTCTTCGAAGCACGTCGTCCTAAGGCGATCGCATTGATTGCGGAGATCGATGGTATTGTTAGTTTTGGAAAGCCACTACGTGGTAAGCAGCGTATTATTATCGCTTCTGAAAATGGGATCATAAAAGAGTACTTTGTTGACAAAAACCTTGTAGCACTTGTAAACGTTGGTGACTTTGTTCACGCAGGTGAGCAGTTGACAACAGGTCAGATGTCTTCACATGAGATCCTACGTATTATGGGAACAAAGGCACTCTTTAACTACCTTGTTACTGAAGTTCAGTCGGTTTACCGTTCACAGGGTGTTAGTATCTCTGACAAGCATATTGAGGTTATCTTTACTCAGATGTTACGTCAGATCAAGATCGTTGCATCAGGTGACACGAAGTTTATTCGTGATGACTTGATTTCTCGTAAGAAATTCCAAGAAGAGAATGCTAAGATCTTGCGTCTTGGTGGTGAGCCAGCGATTGCTGAGCCATTCCTTGTTGGTATTACACGTGCATCAGTTTCTGCTGACTCGATCATCTCTGCGGCATCTTTCCAAGATACGACGAAAGTTCTTACAGAAGCTGCTGTTTCTGCTAAGGTTGATGATCTTACAGATCTTAAAGAGAACGTTATTATTGGACGTACTATTCCAGTTGGAACAGGTATCTATAAAAACCAAGAGATCGTCTTCAACGAAGACGAAGAAGCTTAAAAAAGTTTGAGCTGCGGCGCGATTTGCGCTGAAGTTCATCTCTCGGCGCACAGTAGTGCGCCTTCGGACTCACATCCAACACAACTCACACCACATCTCCAACTTTTTACTGAGCAAGTACTTTTTGAGAGTTGCTTTGCGCTCTCTGTCATTCCTGCGTAGGCAGGAATCTACGAACTTATTTGTTACGCAACTAAAAACCTTCTAACAAAACTGTATAACCTCGTTTAATTTTTCATTTTTACTCATTTTCATTTTTACTTTTATACTTTTTACTTATTTGTCATAGACTTAATACATTACAAAATATAATACATCAAATATAGAGAACTCTTCTCAACTCAAAGGATAAAAATGAAATTACATACATTAGTAGCAACGGGACTTATTTTAGGGCTTGGTCTTGTAACACCGATGATGGCTGGAGATGCTATTAGTGAAGCATTGGTGAAAAAAGCGCAGAAGAATGTTAAAGCAATTAGTTCAGAAGAGCTACAGAAGATGATTGATGATGCAGAAGAGTTTATCTCTCTTGATGTGCGAGAAGAGCATATGCGTGAAGAGGGTGTTTTTGATTCTGAGGAAGATGTGAAGATCGCTCGTGGTGTTCTTGAGTTTGACATCGGTGCTGCTATTCCAGATAAGAAGAAGTTCATTGTTGTCTACTGCCGCGCAGGTAAAAGTGCTGCACTCGCAGCAGATACGATGATACATCAACTTGGGTATACCAATGTTGTTTACCTTAAGGGTGGACTTGATGAGTGGTTAGAAGAAGGTCATTCTATTTATAATCACTTTGGAGAGATGGTCCTGGCGAAGTAGAATCTTTTTATCATGATGGAGGTAAAACTTTTTACGGTTTTATCTTCAGTAACATCTTGTTGGGGGAATAGTTATAGTTATCACCCAGTTTTTCGACCCTGCTTTTTCTGTTACTTTTCGAACAAGAGGAGATAGTAACACATTAGTAAAAAATAGATCACTCAGTTACCTTATTCGTAGTTTAAATCTTATTGGGATAAAATACTATAAGGATATGGTTTAAAAATAATCAAACTTTTTAAGTGATG
>Ga0256828_1002004_pt1 | contig 12400 bp, 9 predicted proteins | sample CV88metaG_FD_185993 | JGI IMG/M metagenome (GOLD analysis project Ga0256828, IMG submission 185993) | Hydrothermal vent microbial communities from East Pacific Rise, Pacific Ocean - CV88 | ecosystem: Environmental > Aquatic > Marine > Hydrothermal vents | place: Pacific Ocean: East Pacific Rise... | reverse complement strand
GAAACACATGCCCCTGATGGATTTCGAATCTTTCCAACTTCGCATTCCTCTAGTACCATCATTGAAGCTTTAAAAAATGAGATGCAAAAGCTTGGTATAACTGTTATAACACAGCAAAGAGTAGAGAGACTTTTAGTGGTAGGTAAGCATATGGAGGGTGTTAAAACGCAAGACAATCTCTACTATGCTCCCAATGTCATTGTTGCTACTGGAGGCTTAGGGTATCCTGTTTTAGGTGCTGAGGGCGATGGCTATACACTAGCTGAAGAGCTAGGACATAAAGTCACTGAGCTTAGCCCTGCAATGATGCCACTCAAAACGAAAGAGACTTGGGTTGAGCATTGTCGTGCAGATACTATTGCCAAGGTTGAACTCAAAGTGGATCTAAAAAAGCATAAAAAACTTCGTGCTAAAGGTGACTTAATCTTTACGAAATCTGGTATCCGTGGACCGGTTGTACTAGACTTTGCTCGTGAAGTTACACCTCTTTTGAAGAAGTATGGTGAAGTACCTCTGCTCTTAAACCTTACAAAAGGGATGAATGAGGAACAAATCACCAAGCATCTTAAAGAGGAAGCTACAAAAAATCCACATGCAACTATAGTGGAACTTGTCAATACCCTCTTACCTCTTCCACTTAGTCAAGAGCTATGTAAACTAGCAGGTATCCAACTTGATGAAACATTAAAAAAACAATCAGGGAAAGCAAGAGCAAAACTTATCAATATCTTAGCTTGGACACCACTTACAGTCAATGACCATGATGGTTTCCGACTGGCTATGATTACACGAGGTGGGATTCATCTTAAAGAGATAGATCCAAAGACAATGCAAAGTCGCCTTATAGATGGTCTCTACTTTTGTGGAGAGATTATGAACCTTGATGGTCCATGTGGAGGGTACAATCTCCAATGGTCATTTGCGAGTGGTGCACTTGCAGGTCAACTCTCTGTTTAGTTACAGATACTTTTCTAAAGGGATATAAAAGGAGAGATTTGAGATCAATCTTCTCATAAACTCTGCATCTCCATCATCATAGTATCGAACCTCTTTGCCATCTTCTTCAGTAATCCAGACTATTCTTGTTTTTGGTTTTGGTACACAGGTAACAACACATGGCTCTTTTGGTCTATCTTCCACCTCAATACGAAATACATTTTTTGGCTGCAATATAATCTCTAATGTATTAAGTTCTGCAAGTGCTAACTCTTTAGAGTGGATAACAGCTACAACTTCTGTATTGAGTTTAATACTTCTAGGGTCCAAATTGGCCGAACCAGTAATCAAAATTTCATCATCAATGGTTAAGCTTTTAGCATGGAGTAAACTTCTTGGTACACTCCCTTTACGATACTTTTGTTTTTTATACACATACTCAAAAGAGCGGGGGTTTAACTCATATAGATTGACACCAAGTGCAATAAGTTCTTTTTTATACCTTGAGTATGCCGTATACACAGGAATGTTATCGTTACTAGCTAAAGAGTTTGTCAAGATATCTATCTCTACACCACGAGCTCTTAGTTCTCTTATGTATCCCATCATCACTTCTGTTGGGATAAAATAGGGATTGACAATTTTTATGGAGTGCTTCGCAGATAAAAAATAGGGAAGTATATCTTTACTCATATAAGAAGATGTATCATTCTCACTTGCTGTAATCTTGGTAGGGATGTCAAAATAAAGTTTTGCATCAGCATAAACTAATGGTATCTCATTAGCAAGTGCAGCCTTAGAAAAAGGACGAGCAAGCACCTCTTCTATATAATCATTGTAACGCAGTGACTTTACATTTTGAAAAAGCTTTTTACGAAGTATCTCATACTCTATACTCTCTTCATTTTTTGAAAGCTCTTCAATATCTTTTGAAAGGGGTGAAAACCAATAAGTCTCAAACTCATTTGATGCTTCTGCTGCTAAGGGACCAATAGCCAAGATATCATCATCTAAGAAAATTCTCTCCTTATCTGCTGAGAAGTAAGAATTTTCTATATTTCTTCCACCCAAAATAACAGCCGAGTTATCTGCTAAAAATATCTTATTGTGCATTCGTCTACCTAGGCTATCAAGATTAAGACCTGTTTGTAACCAACCTGAGAGTTTACGAAATGTTGTAGGATTAAAAAGTTTTATCTCTATATTTGGATGTTTTGCAAGTGCTGAGAGTTCAACATCTTTATCTTTTTTTAGTAAATCATCTATAAGGATACGTACATGAACACCCCTATCTGCTGCTTCTACTAAAAGCTGTGTTATACCATAAGCTGTTTCATCTTCTGCATAGATAAAGTACTGAAGATCTAGTGTTTTTTTTGCATTTTGTATCAATACAACTCTAGCAAAAAATGCATCAAGATTATCGGACAATAGATAAAATCCCGTTTTTGGTATATGTGAGACCACATCATCTTGTGCAAGATAATATAATGAAGATGAGGCTTTTTTATACTTTGTTACAATAACTGTTCCATCACTAGGATTGATAATGCGACCAGCGCATCCAAAGAAACTAAAAACAATCAATCCAACAACAAGTATGTGCAACATAACTACCCTCATATCTTTACTCCATTATATCACTAATAAAAATAGCGAATAGAAGCAAAGCCATAGACTCCACTTTTCTCTATAGCATCTATCTGTTGTTTATCTATAATCCCACCAAGAGCAAAAACTTTTATCTCTACACTTTTTACTAATGCCTCTAGCTCTTTCACCCCTTTAGGTTCCCCTTTTCCAGGTGTACTAAAGATAGGACTGTATGTAACATAGTCAGCACCAAGTTTTTTAGCTTGGAGTACTTCCTCTTTTGTATGGGTACTTATAATCACTTCTAAACCTAGAGCCTTTGCATTTTGAATCTTATCAAACTGCTTAGATGTAAGATGGACACCATGAGCTCCTAAAGAAGCTGCTAGTTCATACTCTTGATGTAAAAAAGATTTTAATCCCATAAAGTTTCTACACACTTCAACAAAATGATCTGCTTGAATATTATAGTGGGGGTTAGACTTATCACGATATAAAGCAAAATCTGGCATATGTTTTATAAGTTGCTCTTGAAGTATCCCACGAAATACAGCTGGGGTATCTGTATAAAATTCTCGTGAAGTGATAAGATACTTTTTCATACTATTTTCTTAAAAGTGGATTCTCAAAATCTATATGCTCCACCTCTACATCTTTGTAGTAACGCTCAGCCATAGCTTCAACATGGTATTCTAAACGATTTAAGAGATAAAGTTCTGATGGAGTATATTTCGCTTTTGATTCTTTAATAAACTCTCTTAAAAATTCTAAACTCTTTATCTCATCATTAAACTCTATAGTTTTTATGATCGCTTGTACTTCATCATACTCTTCTCCACATTCACTTAAAAAATCGTATGATAAATCCATCGTTTTCATAGTATGTAATGCTTTTGAAAAAGCAAAGTGGTTATAGAGTAAACACCCTACAAAATACTCTATATCTGAGGGCTCAAACTCTGAGTACTGTCTTGCCTCATCACTAAAATGTTTATGCCAAATCTCTAAAATCTTCTCTGTTTTTTCTTTCATATTTTATACTCTATTCTTTTTGTCGTATTATACTTTTTTTGTCTATTTTTACCAAATAAGATATAATAACTTATGATTCAATCAGCTACACTTAAACAACTAAGCATCATTGTACCAAATACAAACAAAGCCCTTTCACAGGTGCTCAATGACTTAGGTACAAAAGAAACAGCTACACTTACTCAATCAAAAGATTTAAAGTCAATTATCAATACCCTTTTTAAAGAGAGCTCTCAAAATAAAACTCAAGATAAAGCTCTTTTAGAACTTGTAAAAAACAACCCCACCCTTAAAAATTTAGGAAATGTTTCTAAAGATATCAAAGAGTTACTCAAACTTATCAAAACATCATCTCAAGAGCAAAACCAAACTCTCAAAACACAAGAGTCTCCACAAACTAAACAAAGTTCATCTCCTAAAAATGACTCTAGCCAGCCGATACCTCAAAAACAAACACATCTAGAAAAAACCTTAGAGAGTGTTCTAAGCAATGTCAAAGATATACAACAAAGTGATATCAAAACAAAGATACAAAATTCAGGAGTTTTTTTAGAATCAACTCTTAAAAACACAAATCCACCGTTAGACAATTTAAAAACTACACTTACACAACTTTCAAAAAGTTTAGATACTACACAACTTCCACAACTTAAAGAGCTTAATACCCAGATAAAAAACATACTCTCAAATGACTTCTTTAAAAATACAAATACTCAAGATATCAAACTTTTAACAGACTTAACACAAGAGATAAAAAAACCGATGGAGAGTATTCAAAAAACACTTGATTCCTCTTTTGATAAAGCACTTTCACCAAAAGACACTGTATTTACAAAGGAGTTCAAGGCAGTTTTTGATAAAGTACAGCTCCTCAATAAGCCTCAAGAGCTTCAAAATGCGACACAAACAAAAGAGCAACTCTCCCAAGATTTAAAAGCAACACTACTCAAATCACATGAGGAGATTAGCAATTCAAACAATCCACAAAAACAAGAGATACTCAAAGCCATAGATAAACTCACACTTCAGATAGATTACCATCAACTCGTCTCACACCTTTCAAACTCCTCTTCGCTTTATATCCCTTATGCTTGGGATCAATTAGAGGATGGAAATATCACACTAAAATCAACCAAAAATAAAAAATTCTTTTGTGATATAGAGCTTCAGCTCAAAGATTACGGGGAGTTAAAACTGCGTTTAGGGATGTTTGAGCAAAATCAACTCAGCATCAATATTGATACAAAGAATGAAGAGTTTAGAGCACTTCTTAAAAAAAATATTGGCTCACTCAAAGAGCAACTCTTCTCTGTTGGCATTCATCCTCAAAACATCAATTTTATTGAAGAGAAGACTACTCCAACTGACATTTATAATGAGTATGGCAAAAACTTAGATATGGGTTTTGAGGTAAAAGCATGAGACAAAAAGCAGCAGCACTCAGTTATGATAGAGGAAAAAAAGCCGCTCCAAAAGTAACTGCAAAAGGGGAAGGCACTGTTGCACAAAATATCATTAAGATTGCTGAACTTCATGATATCCCCATCAAAAAAGATGAAGACCTCATAGAACTCCTCTCAAAAGTGGAACTCGACCAAGAGATCCCTGCTGAGATGTACAAAGCGGTAGCTGAAGTGTTTAGTTTTATCTATAAGATGACAAATAAGTAACTATTTCTATATTACTTAATATAATAAATCCATCAAAGTTTTATTTTTATTTCTTTGAGCATAATCATATGCTCTGACTAATTCTCCACTGTTAATTAGTATATTCCAATCAGGATTTGCACCTTTCTCTAAAAGTTTTTTAACAATTTCTTCATTATTTATCTCTGTTGCAAAGATTAGGGGTGTTGTTTTGAATTTTCCATTTGAAATATCAACATTTTTAGTATATTTGAGAAGAATATCAAAAATTTCATTATACATATTGTAATTATTTTGATAGTACGAATTGATTAGACCTTCAGATTCAATATGCCTTTTATTAGTTATGTTATGAAGATGCAAGGTGTCTTCTATTCTATCATCATCAAATATAGAACTTGAAAAATTATTAGCTTTTGCAAGTTTCTTTAATTCTTCTTTTGATTGAAGTGGATTAGTTATATCAAATTTTGAATTCTTTATTGTATCACTATTTGGAATGCCTTTATCAGCTTTATGTATACATTGAATTGATAAATAAAGTGGTGTTAATTTATCAAGTGTGGCTTTCTGATTTATATCAACTCCATAATTAATGAGTAATTTAACAACATCTACCAAACCTGCTTCTATAGCATAAGAGAGAGCTGTTTCTCTCTCTTTAATTAGTTGTGTATTTAAAGCTGTTGGAGACATTTTAGGGATTAATAATTTCATTATTTTTATTCTATCCCTATCAAACTCAATAATATTTGAAGGTGGAAATGTCAATATCAGAGCTGAAGCATTATCACTCTGTTTCAAAATATTTACATCTGCACCAAATTCTATAAGTTTGAGTGTACTTTCATAGTCTCCATCCCTTGTACAATACATAAGCTGTGTAATAGGATTTGGCAAATCTTTTTTTATAAGTTTATTAGGATTTTTAAAATCTAGTTTAATTTTTTTTGAACTTACTGCAAAATTAGGAGTAATTATGTTTGTATTACCTTCTGTTACCCCTATCAACAAATTTTTAAAGTATATATCAAACTGTTTTTTCATATCATTTAAAAAATACTCACTTTTTTCTTTTGGTAACTCTTCTATAAAACCATAAAAATATGCTTCTTTATAAAATTTAGTAAAGCTACTTTTTGCATTTGTTAAATCAATTTTTGTTTCTCTTGTTACCAAAGATGAAACTATTAGTCCTTCTTCACAAACTACTTTAAAAAATTCACCCATTACATTTTTACCATTTCTTAAAGCAGACAGATAACATTCAACTGATTTTTTATATTCTCTTTTTTGAGCAAAATATCTAGCTTCCACAAATTGAAAATATGGATTATTATCTATTGTATATCTATTTTTAAATTCTATTTGTAACTTTTTATAAAGAGTTTCACTATCATTAGTTTTTTTATTCTGAGGGTGTGTTAATTCAAAAAGTTTAGCTAACTTATTGCTGTAATTGTAAAAGTCCATATCAGGCATACCAACTTCATTAACTTTATAAAGCAGATCAACTTTTTTTCGATTTTTTTCTATATAACTCTTAATAATTTTATTTTCATCTTTAATATATTTATCAGATTTTAAAGCTTTTAGTTGAAGAAACTCCACACAACTCTTATCATTTGTATCTATATTTTTATTTCTAAAATCTTTGATGAAAAGTATTGTTTTTTCTTCTCCAAAATATTTAATTGATTTTTTATAAAGATAATCTAAAATCTTTGCTATCTTAAAATAGAAATTTAGTTCTTCTTTTGAAAACTCTTTACTATATTTATATAAATCAACTAATATTTTTACATTAGCTATATGGGGAATAGATTTTCCATAGAGCCAATGAGTTATACTTTTATTAACTGAATCATATCCTATTGGCTTTTTATTTATCAATGCATATAATTTTTCTTCCATTAATTCCTTATCAATAAAAGATTCTTCTATAATCGAAAAAAGTTTTTGCAATGGATTTTTTGTAGAATCTGGTAGTATTCTTTCCACAATCATTAGAGTTTTTTTGTCTTTTATTGATAATCTTACAAAAGGTATAAAAAGATTTTTAATAGTTATCAAATCTAACTGTTTTTGAGATGTTGCTAAAGTTTCATTATAAAGTTTATATTTTGAATAGTAGGAGAGTAACTCTTTTATATAATTATCTATAAATTTATAATTATTTTCATTATGCTTTTCAAAGAAATTATGGAGTAAATCTTCTAAAATAGTATTGAGTGTATCGTTATACTCATCTACTGATATATTTTCTTCTTTTACAAATCGCTGATATATCTTTTGGTATGCCTTATCCTTTTGTTCTACATCTAAAGCTTTAACTATAAAGTCTAGTATAAATCCATTTGTTCTATGCCTAGCAAAGTTAATATCTCTTTTTTGCATTTTCATGTCCATACAAATTCCTATATTTAATTTTTTGTATCTCATACAATTCGTTCATTCAAAAAGGAGTTTTAAATGAACGAAATAACAATCAACTGGCATATTTTAGAAAAATGTAATTACAACTGTAATTACTGTTTTGCAAAATATACGAATGATGGAAGAAAAGAGATTCACAATTCAAAAGAGGATATTGAACTCTTACTACAAAAATTATATCACTATTTTAGTGAAAAATATCATAACTATTCAATCCGTTTAAATCTTGCAGGTGGAGAACCAATGCTGTCAAAAAACCTTTACTATATAATTGAAAGTGCTTATAAAATAGGCTTTACTATATCTCTGATTACTAATGCTTCTAAACTAACAACAAGGTTTATTAAAACAAATGCACAATATATCTCTATGTTCGCCATCAGTATAGATAGTATTTACAAAAAAACAAATATGGAGATTGGACGAAGTACAAAAAATGAAATATTGAATATATCAAAAATATTCAAACATCTTGAAGAATTAAAAAAGATAAATTCATCTATTAAAATTAAAATAAATACTGTTGTAAACAGATATAACTACAAAGAGTATTTAGGAGATATTATTGACCTTATTCATCCTTTTAAGTGGAAAGTACTTCAAGCGCTATCTTTAACAGATGAAGTTTATTGTAGGAATGAAGAGTATCACATATTTTTAAAAAATCATCAAAATATTACATCAAAAATTTCTAAAGAGTCCAATGATGATATGATAGATTCTTACATAATGTTAGACCCATATGGAAGATTTTATCAAAATAGTTTTGGACAATATAACTATAGTGAATCAATACTTAACATAAGTGTTGATGAAGCTTTTAAGAGTATTAAGTTTGATTTTAAGAAATTTATGAAGAGATATACTCATGAAGTATAATATAACTGTTAGAAAATTTAAGAAGTTTATTTTATCTGTTGGTTTTTATAAAGTAAGACAGAAAGGTTCTCATGCTATCTTTACAGATGGCACAGTAACAAATGTTTTAACCATTGAGAAAATGACTCATACATATTCTCAAGGACATTTAAAAAAATTATTAAAAGATTTTTGTTTATGCGAAAAAGATTTAAAAAGAAATTTAAAAAAATATAACTATTAAACTCTACCCCATAGGGTAAAGAATCTCCTCATGTACTGCATCACAGGCACGAAGTACCTCATCACTGAGTTCTAAATCCATCGCTGCGAGTGAAGCATCGAGTTGTTCTGGAATAGTAGCACCTATAATGGTAGAGGCTACAAAAGAGAACTGTTTAGACCATGCAGTTGCCATTGTTACTGGGTCAAGTCCTGCATCAGCTGCAATTTTGAGGTACTTTTGTGTAGAGGCAAGTGTTTTCTCATTTAAAAATCTTGCTGCCATTAAGCGTTGGCGTTTATTGCTTGAGTTAATGTAATCACTAAAGCGACCTTGTGCATCTTGAGCTTGATTGTACTTTCCACTTAAAACGCCACCACCAAGTGGAGAGTATGGTAGCAATGAAACCTGCTCTTTTTCACATAAAACACCAAGCTCATCTAAAAATCTTCTATTTAAAAGTGAGAAGTTGTTTTGGATAGACTCAAACCTTGCATACCCTTTTGCTTCACTTGTCATAAGAGCCTTTGTTGTACCATAAGCTGTGTCATTCGATGTTCCCACATAACGCACTTTTCCACTTTGAACGAGTCTGTCAAAAGCTTTGAGTGACTCCTCTATGGGTACCAAAGTATCTGGCCAGTGCATCTGGTAAAGGTCGATGTAGTCTGTTTGGAGTCGTTTTAAACTTCCCTCTATTGCTCGCTCTATGTGAAAGCTATCTATAGCGGTCAGTCCATGACGGATGGGTGGCACAAACCATCCATTAGCAGCACCAGCTACTTTACTAGCGAGTATAACACTCTCACGAGGTTTTGTTTTAAGCCATCGCCCTACTATCTCTTCCGTGAGTCCTGCAAGTTTTCCAGAGGGTGGCACAGGGTAAAGCTCTGCTGTGTCAAAAAAGTTCACACCAGCATCATAAGCCTTGTCCATAATTGCAAAGGCAGTTTTCTCATCTGGTGTTTGTGTTCCAAAGGTCATAGTCCCCATACAGATGGGGCTTACTCTAAGACCACTACGACCAATGTAGCGATACTCCATTACTTCAACTCTCCCCAGTTATCGCCAATGTTTAAAGAGGCTTTAAGTGGAATATTAAGCTCCATAATCCCCTCCATCACTTCACGAAACTTAGTACCGAGAGCATCTGCTTCATTGGCATCTACCTCAAAGATTAACTCATCGTGAATCTGTAAAAGCATTTTAGCCTGAAGATTTTGCTCCTCTATTAGCTTATGAATAGCGTTCATAGAGAGTTTAATCAAATCACTCGCACTACCTTGAAACACAGAGTTTACACTCTCACGCTCATAAGCCGCACGAAACATCGGTGTCGCGTTTTCATAATCGAAATAGCGTCTGCGTTTGAGGAGTGTCTCTACGTAACCCTGCTCTTTTGAGGTGTCAACTATGCTTCTAAAGTAACTCTTCACCGTAGGAAAGCTCTCAAAATATTTCTCTATGATTGCTTTTGCCTCTTTTGTAGTAATCCCTAAAGTATCACTCAATTTTTTCTGTCCCATCCCATAAAGAAGTCCAAAGTTGACTGTTTTAGCAACACTACGTTTTGCAGGAGCTTCCTCCTCTCCAAAGAGCACTATGGCAGTTTGGAGGTGAATATCTTTGTTGTGCTCAAAGGCATCGACCAAAACACTGTCTTGTGAGAAGTGTGCAAGTAGACGCAGCTCAATCTGTGAGTAGTCAATCCCTATAAGCTTTTTCCCCTCACCTGCAACAAAGGCATTACGTATCTTGGCACCTAATGGTGTACGTGTTGGGATATTTTGCAAGTTAGGATTTTTAGAGCTTAAACGCCCTGTAGCTGTCCCAGTTTGAACAAAAGAGGTGTGGATACGACTCTTTGCATCTTCACGAGCCAGTTTTAAAAGTGGCTCTATGTAAGTTGAGTAGAGTTTATACACCTCACGGTACTCTAAGAGTTTTGGAATTATCTCATGGGCATCCCTAAGCCCACTGAGTACCTTCTCATCTGTAGAGTAACCCGTCTTTGTCTTTTTCCCCACAGGAAGCCCAAGTGTCTCAAAAAGTACTACACCGAGCTGTTTGGTAGAGTTGATGTTAAACTCACTCCCAGCAAGCTCATAGATACTTGTAGTAAGTGAGCTAAGTGTATCTTTTACTTCAACCAAGAACTCCTCTAAGTAAGCCTTGTTAAGCTCTATCCCCTCTTTTTCCATCATAAGCAGTGTTTGCACAAAAGGTATCTCTACCTCCGCAGCCTCTTGAATGAGATGCTCTGCTGATTGGAGTTTGAGTTTTTCTAAGAAGAGATGGTAAAGTTTGAAAGTTATAAGTGCATCTTCTGCTGCATACTTACAAGCATCTTCAAGCTCAACGCTTGCAAAAGTCTCCCCTTTTTTCACAGTATCTTTAAATGCCACCATAGTATGACCTAAAAGTTTATCACTCAGTTTGTCAAGAGCCAAGCCACTCTCAGGGTTAATCAGCCAAGCAAGCACCATAGAGTCACTCTCAATATTTAAAGAGTCATTCTCTAAAAGTCGTGTTACAAAATGCAAATCAAACTTGATGTTATGCCCCACAACACGAGAGAGAAATATTTTTCTCATCGCCTCTTTGGCTGCCTCTTCACTCACCTGCTCTGCTACACCTAGGTAAAAATGTGCAAAAGGAACATAATATGCCTCACTCTCATCAAAACAGAAACTAAAACCTACAATCTTATCTTTTGCGTACTCTAGTCCTGTTGTCTCCGTATCAAACGCGATCAAGGTCTCAGGAGTAAGCTTTGAGAGTACCTTTTTAAGTTGAGCTTCCTCTGTAATGAGAGTTGTTGTAAATGTTAATTTTGGCTCACTAAAATCGTTCTGTGATGCTGAATTATGAGACTCTGAAGAGGCTTGTGTTGCACTCTGTTTTTGTGCATCACTCACCATATTTTTAGCATGTAAAACGCGAAGTACTGCGTTTTGCTCATACTTTACAAGCTCATCATAGATGTTTAAGAATGGGTTTTCAATATCCATCTTATACTCTTCAAAATCTATGCTATCAAAAACATCTGGCTTAAGTGTTACAAGCTCTTTAGACATATATGCCTGTTCTTTAGACTCTATAAGTTTTTTCTGAGTAGCACCCTTTATCTCATCTATATGCTCATAGATATTATCAAGTGTACCGTACTGTTTTAAGAGTTTCTCTGCACCCACTTTTCCTATCCCTTTTACACCGGGAACATTATCGGCACTGTCACCTAGGATAGATTGGTAGTCTATGAACTGCTTAGGTGTTACACCGTACTTCTCATAACAAGCATCTTCATCAACATACTTGCGTTTTATAGCATCCACAATCACTACTTTTGAGTCATCTATAAGCTGGTAGAGGTCTTTGTCATGTGAGACAACACGAACATTGTAACCCTTCTCTTTGGCAAGATGTGTGACTGTTGCTATCATATCATCAGCCTCATACCCCTCCATACCAAGAGTTTTGTAACCCATCTTATCTATCCACTCTATGGCAACTGGAAGTTGCATAGTAAGTTCTGGTGGTGGTGCTGAACGGTTTGCCTTATAGTTTGGATCTATCTCATTTCTAAATGTGTCACCCTTTGTATCTATAGCAAAGATGATGTAGTCACTATCGTGGTCTTTTTGTAATGTTGAGATGAAGTTAGTAAAACCAG
>Ga0256828_1002003_pt1 | contig 12406 bp, 11 predicted proteins | sample CV88metaG_FD_185993 | JGI IMG/M metagenome (GOLD analysis project Ga0256828, IMG submission 185993) | Hydrothermal vent microbial communities from East Pacific Rise, Pacific Ocean - CV88 | ecosystem: Environmental > Aquatic > Marine > Hydrothermal vents | place: Pacific Ocean: East Pacific Rise... | reverse complement strand
GTTCATTACCATTTTGTAGATGAAGAGGAGTTCAAAAAAGATATAGAAGAAGATTATTTCTTAGAACATGCTCTTGTTCATGGTAATTATTATGGAACGTCATTAAAACCAGTTAGACAGGCTTTAAGTGAAGGAAAACTTGTTATTTTTGACATAGATGTGCAAGGAAATATGGCAATTAAAAATAGACTTGGAGATATCACTACGTCTGTTTTTATCACGCCTCCAAGTTTAAGCGAACTCAAATCACGTTTAGTAAAACGCTCAACTGATACCCAAGAAGTAATTAACAAACGTCTCGATATGGCAAAACGTGAGATTCAAAGAACAGCAGAATATGATTTTTTAGTTATAAATGACGATTTAGATGTCGCAGCGGAAGTATTGCGAAAAATTGCCATTACAGCGAGGTTAAAAATACCACATGACCGTATAAATGACTTTGTACAAAAGTGGGAAGATCTCTAAGTAAGAGAAGTTACAGCAAATGTGAGATATACTCACAAAATTAATTTTAAACAAGGAAGTATACTATGGGCATGCCTAGTGGAACAGAATTACTAATTATTTTCGGAATTATCGTTTTATTATTTGGAGCGAAAAAAATTCCTGATTTAGCAAAAGGTCTTGGAAAAGGGATTAAAAACTTTAAACAAGAGATGAAAGAAGTTGATGAAGAGGTAGCTCAAGAGGCACCTAAAAAAGTTGAAGGTAGCGAAGAAGTAGCATCTACTGAAGCTCCAAAAACTACAACACAAGCATAAGACTTTGAAACAACGTGTATCGGCGCTTTTGCGCGAAAAATTGGGTCGTGAGGTTGTTTTAGAAAAACCACGTGACCGTTCTTTTGGTCACTTTGCAACTCCTATTGCTTTTTCACTTGCAAAAGAACTTCGTAAATCACCTATGGTGATTGCCGAAGATTTAGCATCTTCTTTTGATGATAGTGAAGAGTTTTCAAGTGTTGAATCTGTAAAGGGGTACTTAAACTTCCGTTTAAGTGAAAACTTTTTAGCAGAGTATGCATCTTGGGCACTAGATAACCCTAGTGCATTTGCAACACAAGAAAAAAATCAAAAAATACTTTTAGAATTTGTCTCAGCTAACCCTACTGGACCTTTACATATTGGTCATGCTCGTGGTGCAGTTTATGGTGATACTCTTTACCGTCTTGCAAAGCATCTAGGCTATGATATTACAGCAGAGTACTATGTAAATGATGCAGGAAACCAAATAGATTTACTTGGTCTCTCTATTCAACTTTATGCTCGTGAGCATATTTTAGGTGAAGATGTTGAGTACCCAGAGTCTTACTACCGTGGAGAGTACCTTCAAGGTTTGGCAGAGGGAGCACAAGAAAAATTTGGCAAAGAGATATTTACAGATGAATCTCGCCAAAAAGAGCTTGCACTTTGGGCAAAAGATAAGGTTATGGAGATAGTAGTAGATACTCTTGCAAATACTAACATTCACTTTGACACTTTCGTCAATGAGTCGGGTCTTTATAAAGACTGGGACAGAGTTATGAAAAAAATGGGCGATAATGTCTATGAAAAAGAGGGCAAACTTTGGATTAAATCAGAATCTAAAGGGGATGATCACGATAGAGTGGTTGTTCGTGAAGATGGTCGTCCTACTTACCTTGCAGGTGACATCGTTTACCATAATCAAAAGTTTGAACGTGGATATGACCATTACATTAATATTTGGGGTGCAGACCACCATGGTTATATACCTCGTGTAAATGCAGCAATCGACTTCTTAGGTTATGATTCAAGTAAACTAGAAGTGCTTCTTGCTCAAATGGTTTCACTTCTTAAAGATGGTGAGCCATACAAAATGAGTAAGCGTGCTGGTAATGTAATACTTATGAGTGATATAGTTGAGGAGATAGGAAGTGATGCACTGCGTTTTATATTCGCTTCTAAAAAGAGTGATACTGCCTTAGAGTTTGACCTTGCTGAGTTTAAAAAGCAAGATAGTTCAAACCCTATTTTTTACATCCAGTATGCACATGCTCGTATTCAAACGCTACTAAGTAAAGCGACTGTATCTCGTGAAGATATAAATGGGGCATCTCTTAAAAACTTGGGAGAAAATGCAGATACTTTACTTTTTGATGCACTTTTACTTCCTGAGGTTGTAGAAGATGCATTTAGCTCTCGTCAGGTACAAAAACTACCAGACTACCTAAAAGCTCTTGCAGCATCTTTACATAAGTTCTACTATGATGTTCGCATGATAGGAACTGAAGACGAAGCAAAACTACTTAAACTTCTTTTAGTAGTAGCTCTTAGCATTAAAACAGGTCTTTCTCTTATGGGAATCGAGGCTAAAGATAGAATGGAAAGAGAGGAAGAAGCTTAAGCTTTTTCTTCTCTTTTACTACTTTAGCAGTGAATAAGCTTATATTATACAAAACTGCAAAAGATGAAAGTAATTGTGTAATTTACTCTCCTTCTTTTGTTACAACCATTATAGAGGCACTCATCCCGTAACGTAAAACAATATCATTATCCAAAGGAGTATCTAACTCTATACGTACTGGTATTCTTTGTGCTAGCCGTATCCATTGAAAAACTGGTTTGACATTTGGCAGAAGATTTTGTCCTGGATTTGCATCTGTATTATAAATTCCCCAGGCTATTGACTCCACTCTCCCTTGTAACGGTTTATTGGGGTAGGTCATTAGTGTTACAACTGCTCTATCACCCTCTCTTATATCTTTTATCATATCTTCTCTAAAAAATCCAAAAATCCAAAAAGAGTTTTTATCTACTAAGGCTAAAATAGGTCTATTTGCAACAGCTTGTGTTCCAAGTTGAAAGTTGATATTTGACACCCAACCATCGACTTCTGCATGTACTTTTGTAAAAGAAAGATTTAGTTTTGCAATATTTAACTGTTCTTTTTGTGCATCGATATCTGCTAAAGATTTATAGTAATTCACCTCATTACGGATTAAATCTTTTTGTGAAACGGCACCTTTGTCCCGTTTGTATATATTATGTACACGTGCATACTCAACTTTGGCACCTTTACTAACCTCTTGGGTACGTTTAAGTCTTGCCTTTGCTTGTTCTAGTTGAAATCTATACTTGGAGTCATCTATCTCAAAAAGTAGATCCCCTTTTTTTACATACTCATTGTCTTTAACATAGATCTTTATAACCATTCCGGAGACTCTCGGTGTAACTTGAATAACTTGTGTTCGAACCTGTCCATCACGTGTCCATGGATTTTGAAAGTACTCTTTATATTTTTTATATCCAAAATAGCCTGCTGTAGTAAAAAGAGAGAGCGTCACTAAGAGTTTTATAACCGTTTTCATATTTTCAAAACCTTATTAAATATTTATCTATCAATAGTGCATAAAGCACCATAATAGCTAAAAATGTATACTGTGGTACATAAAAGTACCCACTAAGCTTTATTTTGTTTAGTACTATAACAGTACTGAGTGTTGCCAAAAATGAGAGTAAAAAGATAGCTAAAAATGGAGTGAAATAAACATCACCAATGCTAATCTCATGGGGATAGTTTTCATTTAACATTATTTAGCCTTTTTGGAAATCGTGTCATATTATCATCAAGATATTTTCCCCAATCAACACCACGCTTTTGGATATGTTCTTTTGTCTCCTGTGATATGTAAGCATTACCTTCACTTATCTGCCATCCACCGCCAAGAGCTTTATAAAGTAGAATAGCATTGAGACTTGTAAGCCCTTTGAGTTGTGCATAGGCATCTTGAATAGTCGTAAGTTTTTCAACAGTACTTAAAAGCCTCTGATAGGTAACAAGACCATTATTGTATTGAATAGCAGAAAGATTAAAGGCCCGGAGATTCGCTTTGAGTGCTTTTTCATTCTCCTGCAACTGTCTGTTTGTCAAGATGTACCCGTTTAATGAATCATCAACATCTCTAATGGCATTTAAGAGTGTTTTGTTATAGTTAAACATACTTTGTTCAAATGTAGCATCTACGATACGTATCTGATTTTTGATACGACTATACTGAAAAATATTCCAGCTAAAAGCAGGTCCAACACTCACACCTATAGCATCACCAGTACTCACCCAGGAACCACCAAAGTCATTTGTGTTGTACCCAATGTTTCCAAAGAGTGAAAAACTCGGATAAAGAAGTGTTTCGTTCTGCCCTATTTTGGCACTTGCAATATGAGATTGAAACTCTGCAACTTGCAGATCAGGGCGACGTTTAAGTAAGGAAGCATCTATTTTTTTATAAGGGTTAAAAGTAGCAATGGGAATGACTGCTGCATTAAAAAATGTTTCAATTCCACTAAGCTGTATTACATCTCTATTAAATGAAAAGTATTTTTCATTACTCTCTTTTTTCTCATTTAGAAGCTTCTCAAGTTTATGATTAGGTATTGCCAAAAGTACGGCTAATGCATTTCTTGATTTTAATCTTGAGAGCTCTATACCAGGTAAAACAGCTCTAGTATTGTAAAGCTGTGTGCGAGCCTGTTGCATATCAAGCTCACTTACATTTCCTGAATTAAACTGTACTTCTGTCATTTTTGCCACACGCTCTTGAATGGCAATATTTCGTTTGGCATAGATTATTCTCTGCTGTGCAGTTCTATAGTTGATATAGTTGCGTGCTACCTCAGCTATTAGGGTTGTTAAGATACTTCTATATGATGCAACACTTAGGTAAAGGTTAGCCTCACTTGCTTCAATGCCACGTGCATATTTACCCCAAAAGTCTATCTCCCAGCCAATGTCAAAATTGAGCCCTGCCGAGTTGATATTATGTGCTCCTTTGTAAGAAGATGCTAGATTTCCGGAGAGTGTTTGCACTTGAGGATAGATAAGTGCTTCAGAGATCCCAAGTGCTGCACGAGCCTGCAAGATTCTTAGTCCTGCACTTTTAAGATCAAGATTCTCTGTATAAGCTTTTTCTATTAAGAGATTAAGTGTTTCATCGTGAAACTCTTTCCACCATTCACACAGCTCTGCATCTGAGACATTTTGATCTTTTTGCCATTCCTTTGGAAGGGGTGGTTTGTTAGCAATTCCTGTAAAATCAGGTCCAAGCTTTGTACATCCTGATATAAAAAGAGTAAATAAAACAAAAAGCAATAAAATTCTCAAAACTTACTCTCTTTTAGGATATCTAGCTTTTTTGCTGAAAGCTTTTCATATTCTACCAAAAGCTTCTTTGGAGGAACTTTTTGACCACTTAACATGTAATCTTCCAGTTCTTTTGCAAACTCTTGACACTCTCTTACATATTCTGCTAATTCATTTTTACTAATCTTACTATAGTATTTAAAATCAATAGCAGCCATATAAAGCTGCATCTTTTGTACTGTCAATGATAAAAATTGTTGTGCATAGGGAAGTAGGTAGTTTGACTCCAAGATACTTTTAGCAAAACGAAAGTAACGCTGCGAGAGGCGAAGAAACATTGCATGAGGTTTAGCATTGAATGGAATATAGTCAAAAAGTAGTAAGAGAAATAAGAACATATAAAAGATCAAAAGTACAATCATAAATATCTGAAAATTATAGATCATTTCATTTTGGATTAAAAAGGTTGAAAGTCCTAAAAGAAAAAATATACTTATTTTTGGATTTAAAAAATAAAAACCTATAAAACTGTAACAAAATAGAAAAATTCCAAGCTCCAACCCACCCTGTAGATTAGGTAAGATAAAGACATATGAGAGAGCTGCAAATATAAATGAAATACTAAAAAGAATGATAAGTGACATAGAGCTTATCAAAGAGAATGTTGTATATAAAGAGAGTGCTGTTGCAAGAGCAACTATATAAAAACCTTGTGGAGGATGGTAGACAATCCAGACATAAACACCGGCCCAAAAGATAAGAAAAGTGATAAGACTCGCTTTCATATCTTCAATATCAAACCATATAAACTGCACTTTTTGTGCCTGTTTTGATTCACTATTTATCGATTTTCTTGGAAAAAGAAAAACAACAACTACTGTATAGATTACAATACCAAAAATTGTCATTACTGTTCTGTTAATACCATATAAAAAAACATCATCAACAGCCCCCTCTTTAAAGACCATCATCATAGTTATTGCAGTAAGCATAAAGACAGTTTTATCCCCCCGGTATGCTCGAGCAAGATAGAGAAAAAAGGTAACAAATATAGAGAGTGAAAAAAGATAAAGCATTCTATCTTGTGGAAAAAGAGCGATAAGTGTCATACCAATTATAGCTCCAAGGATTGTTCCAAAGACACGATATACACCACGTTGGAGGGAACTTCTGAAATTCTCAGCAGTAGCTATTAGCATAACTGTTGTAGCTGCTGTTGCAGCATCACTTCCCATCCCCAGATAAATAGAGAGCAAGTATGCTAACATTACAGACAGGGATGCATTGACTGCTGCTTTTAGTTTAGTTTGACTCTTCAACCTCAGCTATCCATAGTTTAAAGAGTTTGTATGCAAGTGAAAAGATAACTGCACCGACAAAAAGCCCTATCATGCCCATCAGTATCATTCCACCAATAGCACCGATTAAGATAACAAGCATAGGAATATCAACACCACGTCCCATAAGTAGAGGTTTTAAAACTCCGTCACTCGCTCCAACTATGAGTGTATAGATGGCAAAAACAGTAGCACCTGTTCCATCAGCATAAGAAAATACATATGCAATCACCGGAACTAAAATGATAGTCGGAGGTAACTGCACAATTGTTAAAAACATAACAGCTACTGCAATAAGAATTGCAAAAGGGACATCCATAATAAGAAGTGCCGGTAAAATAGCAACTGCCTGAATAAAAGCAACACCAATTATTCCAGTTGCTACACTTCTAATAGTAAGTGCAGAAAGATTTGCCCACTCTTCCCCCTTTTCACCAATAAGCCGTGTTGAGATATTTTTATAGATACGGACATATTTACCTTCATCTTTAATCAAAAATGCAGCAATTATAATAGCTATAATTGAAAAGAGTATAAGTTTTAAAACACCGCCTATGGCAGATATAAGCTTTTTGGCAACACTCTTGATCTCATCAGTAAAAGGTTCTAAGGTCTGTGCCAGATTTTGAGAAGCAGAGTCCCATAGAGCATAGGATTTTTTCCCGATAAGAGGCCACTCTTTTACCTTTTGTTGAGGAGAGGGAATTTCAAAAGATCCATCTTTTACTACTTCACTCAGTGTAGTAATAGAATCTATTGCCTTGTCAGAAAGCATATATGCAGGCATTGCCAAAGCAAGAATCGCTACAATACTGAGTATCGTTAAAACCCTTGTCTTTTTCATTCGCAGTTTAGAAGCGAGTTTTTGGACCAGTGGAGAAAGAGCCACTGCCAAAATTATAGACCAAATAACGATAGCTATAAAAGGCTTTACTATTAAAAAAGAGACAACTAAAACTATTGCCAAAGCACCCAGTTTTATGGCTATCTCAATAGCAGTCTTCACACTTTCATCTCGTGTTGTATTCATTTATCCACCCAAGTATTTAAAATTATTGTATTATAACGAAAGCTCTTTAAACTTATTTATACACATCGTGTTTGAACACTTCAATATCTAAAGAATCCAATAGTTCTACTAGATTTGGAAAGAAAAAAGCATGATATCCAAACCCTCCATTTACAAACTCATCAATCGCTTTTTCTTTACTCCAACCCTGAACAGCAATTCTATAACCAGCTATGACAGTTCCTGTTCTGTCTGATCCATGCAGACAATGTACTAAAGTTTTTGCATCGCTATGTGCAAGGTATGAAACAGCTTCTACAAGTTGTGAATATGTCATTTTAGATGTATTTATCTTTATATGATGATTTTTAATAGGAGTACCTACTAACTCGTCTTTATCATCATGCCATTGACGTAAATTCAAATCATATCTTATACCAAATTTATAAAGCTCCATGAACTCTTCTTTATTGGGTTGTGCACTTCTATATATTTTATCATCAACCTGATGAAAATTTTCAAGTTTGAGTTCTGTAACAGGCTTTGCATAATACTCTTTTCTCACAATATTTTCATCTTTTTTTACACTGCACCCAAATATTGTAAATGCTATAACAAAAATTAAAATTAAATTTTTCATAAGTATTTATCCATTGGTATATAATACGAGAGATTTGAAAGTAATCGTCTCCAAAAACCAGCATTACCATCATTATAATATTTCACTATATCTTCATTTTCCTTTGTTGTCCAAACAACTTTGGTATCATCTTGTGGTATACATGTTGCAATACAATGTTGTGAAGCTTGCTTTTCTAAACTTAATTCAAAAATATTATCTAACTGACGAATATTATCAAAAACTTTACTTTCTATCGCTGCTAACTCTTTTGAATAGATAATTGAAACCATTTCTGTATTTAATTTTATACTTCTTGGATCAAGATTCATAGAACCTATTATAACAATTTTATCATCTATAATCATATTTTTTGCATGTAAACTACTTCTAGGTATAGAGCCTTTTCTATATTTTTGGTTTTTATAAATATACTTAAATGAATTTGGGTTAAGTTCATAAAGATGTACACCTATCATAAGAAGCTCTTTTTGATGCCTTGAGTAAGCACTGTAAACAGGTATACCATCATTTGTTGCTAAAGAGTTTGTGATAATAGAGATTTCAACACCCTGTGCACGAAGGTCTCTAAATCTTTTGATCATATTTTTTGTAGGAATAAAATATGGATTTATGATTTTCAAAGATTTTTCAATTTTTGAAAAAAGTGGTTTGATCTGTTCACTCAAGTGTGAAGAAGTTTCATCTTCGCTAATTGTTATTTTAGTTGGTGTATCAAAATAAAGATGGGCATTTCCATAGATAAGTTGCAACTGATGTGCTTTAATTGCTTTTGTAAATGGTCTTTGTGATGCTTCCTCTATATATTCATTATGGTACAGAGAATGTGCAGATTTAAAAAGTTCTTTTCTTAATGTTTTATAATCAGCTTTATCTTCCCCTTTTGTTATATCTTTAATATCAACAGAAATATTTGATCGCCAATAGGTTGCAAACTCATTGGATGCTTCTGCAACCATAGGACCAATAGCAAGGACATCATTATCAATAAAGATATTCTCTTTATCTGCAGCAAAATAAATATCTTCTATATTTCGACCACCGATAATTGCAGCAGAGTTGTCAGCTACTAGTAGTTTATTATGCATTCTTCTTCCAAGTGTATCAATATGAAACGCCATCTGAATCCAGCCAAAAAGCTTTCGTGCTGGAGTAGGATTAAAGAGTTTGATCTCTATATTTGGATGTTGAGCAAGTGCTTCTAAAACAACATCAGCATCTTTTTTAAGTAGATCATCAATCAGAATCTTAACTTTTACTCCTCTATCAGCAGCTTCAATGAGAAGTTGTGTAATTCCATATGCTATATCATCTTCTGCATATATAAAATATTGCAGATTTAATGTTTTTTTAGCATTCTCAATTAAAAAGACTCTTGCCATAAAAGCATCAAGGTTATTATGAAGTGGATAAAAACCTGTTTTTGGATAATGTTTGCTTACATTGTCCTCAGATAAGAAATCGAGTGCAGGGGAAGCTTCTTTATATTTGTTAACTACTGGTGTTTCTTTTGGCTTATAAAAAAAATACTTGCCAGAACATCCCACTGAAAACAGTGATACAGTAATAAGTAATAGAATCTGTATACTTTTCATTTTATTTTTCCTTATTAATGTTTTGACATCTCATCTTCTGAGATCTTTCGTGTCCATCGAATACCATTAAAACCCTTTTTGTAACCAGCATCAAATAAACGCTTCATATCTTTTTTTTCAAATTGATGTGGTAAATTTGGCATCATTATATCATCATCTATCCCTGTGTAATAAAAATTATACCCATGTTCTTCACATGCTTTGTAAAGACGATAAATGCTTCTATCAAAAATTAGATCTACTGAATTTTTTGCAACAGCAATTAAAATAGCCAATGCAGTATCATTTGGAAGTGCAGATGTAGTTTTTTTATAACGATATTGTCTATTCGCTAAAACATAAAGTGAAACTTGTAGTCTTTCATTTTTAGGTTTATGTAGGATTTTTTTCCAGTTCTCATTCATCCCTATCATAAAAACATAAGCACTCATACCTCCATCAATATGCATTTGATAATATGTATGACCTTTATAATGAATTTTAAAATATTCTGGGTCAAAAACACCAGGCATTGCAGAAGAAGCATAGATAATATCTCTATAGAGTTGTAATTTATTGGACTTATTACTTGCTGCTATTGCTGTCATATCCCAAACAGTAAGTGTACCATTATCAATATTAGTTGTCCCTACGTATAGTCGTCTACCCATCTTGTATTCATTTGCAACTTGAGTTAATACATCTTTTGTAATATATTTTTTAATCATATTCTTTAATGGTGTAGTTGATGTGATAGATGAACCACCAAATATCTTAAAAAAATTATAGTAATAAATATCAGATGTTTTTATAGAGGTATAGATATCAGAGATATATTTAATTTTATCATCTCCTAAAAATATAAATGTAGAAATTATAGATCCTGTTGAGATACCTGTAACAACATCAAATTTTGGCATATCTCCATGCTTATACCAACCTTCTAAAACACCACAACCATATGCACCATGACTACCCCCACCAGAAATTGCAAGAATATTGAATGTTTTATCAGATGTTTTTGAAAGCTTTTCTTTACTTAAAATTGCTTTGCCTAATGAATTGCGAATATCAAAATTGGAACTTTGCTTTGAGATATTTCTATCTACACTCCCCCAAGGAAGTGCATATGCCGCTTTTGGTGGAGGTCCAGCAGGTCTGGAACATGCCGAAAAGATAAAAATAAATAGTACAAAAAAAAAGATTCTCATCCTATCTTCTTGCAAACTTTTTTGCACTAAAAAGTAAAATAAAAAGACCAATGACAGAAACTGCAATTATTACTATGCTTACTTTTGGATCTTGAGTGAAATTTTGAGCAGCAACAATAAGCCCTGCTGAAATATTTCTTTGTCCAGCGGCCAAAGAAGATACAACTCTTTTAGTATAAAATGTTCCACCTACTAAATAACCAATAAAGAGTGCTACCAACATAAAGAGTACTATAGCGAGCATATCGTAACCTATTATATCTATAATAGCTTTTCCGTGTAATATACTCATAATTATAATAATACCAAGTAGTGCAAAGTTACTCAACTTAACCATTATTGGTTGCCATTTTACGGCAAAAGTATCTCTTTTAGCTTTTATAAATAGTGCTATTACTAAAGGAATAATCATCATAATAACTAAAGATTTTGCTATAGCCAAACTATCTACAGAGACTTCACCACCTATAAAAATTGGAAGTGCTAAAGGCAAAATAAATACGGTACTTACCATTAAAAGAAGCATTACAGCAGTAGCTAGTGCTGTATCACTTTTAGCAATTTCTACAAGCTTTGGAGTAAAGGGAGCACCCGCTGATAATGAGAGAATAATAAGAGCTATTTTTGTCCCTTCATCAATTGGTAAAATCATATCTATCCCTAAAACAGAGAGAGGAATAAGTAAAAAATTAGTAACAATTACCATTGTCACTAATTTTAAATTTTTAAGAGGAGTGATTATCTCCTTTACTTTTAGACCTAAACCCATAGAGAGCATTGTTGCTACAACAAAAATAAGAATTGCTATTTGAAAGAGTGTATTTAATATATCTACCATAATATTAACATCTATTGCTTACATTCTTTTCTATTATCTGGATAGTATTCAATTCCATCCATTTTAGGGATACTTGATTTTGGCACTGTTCCATCTACCTCAATATACCAACGAGTGATGATCCATCTTCCATCTCTTTTTTCAAGTGTTGCATTGTAAGTACCACTTGTAAAGAGACTAAACTTTCCATCTGGAAATGCATCAGAAATAAGCATATACGTTCTTACTTCTGCTCTTTTTTTATCTTGATAGGCTACATGCATATTTCCCATAGTGTGACGGTGTGCAAAGTTTTTGTTCTCACTCCCAGGACCACGGAAACGTACATCCACAAACTTACGGAATGCTTTTTTTCCAACAGTACGAATAGTTCCAAAACATGGTGTCGTAGTCTCAAATACAATATCATCACTATAGAGATCAAACCAGTCTTCCCATCTATCTTCATCTATTAAAAAGCTGTATGCTGTTACTTGATTTAGAATTGCTTGACGATCGGCAATCATCGTAATATCTGTAAAAGGTTTCCCTTTATTATCTGCTGTTACCATAGGCATCTTTTTAGGAGGTAATCGCTTTTGCAAAGCAGTCTGTTTTTGCCACAGTGGATCTTTTGTATCATACATCATTGATTTTGATGTTCCTGCAAAAAGGTTAATGCTTAAAGTCACTAAAAGTGCTACTATTATATTTT
>Ga0256828_1002002_pt1 | contig 12410 bp, 13 predicted proteins | sample CV88metaG_FD_185993 | JGI IMG/M metagenome (GOLD analysis project Ga0256828, IMG submission 185993) | Hydrothermal vent microbial communities from East Pacific Rise, Pacific Ocean - CV88 | ecosystem: Environmental > Aquatic > Marine > Hydrothermal vents | place: Pacific Ocean: East Pacific Rise... | reverse complement strand
AAATGGTTTTGATGCGCCCAAAAGGCTTAATAGCATACATAAAACCATCTGCATCGGTGTTGTACCCTATAAGTTTTCCATCTTCTTCTACGATCGTATTGACAACACCGACCTTATTGGCAAAACCACGGATCTCATCACAAGCCTTGAAGGCTGCCTCTTTGTGTGGGACCGTGATATTGGCACCACTAAGTCCTAGGTCAAAAAAAGTCTTACGGAGTTTTGTACCATCATGAAGTTGAATACGAGTATAACACCCCTGATAGTTCAAACTCTTAAAGACATGGTTATGCATAAGCGGTGAGCGAGAGTGTTTCACAGGGTCACCAAAGATGGCGAAGAGTCTCATCTTATATCTTTAAGATCGTTAAGTGAACTGACTAAGGCACCAAGTTTACTGTGAACCTCCTGGTATTCTGTTTCTGGTACTGAGTCTGCAACAATACCTGCACCTGCTTGTAAGATAACCTTGTCTGGCTTGACAAGTGAGGTACGTATAGTAATAGCAGAATCCATGTTGCCATCAAACCCAAAGTAACCAATAGCACCACTGTAGAAACCACGTTTCAAGCCTTCAAACTCAGCAATGAGTTCCATCGCTCTGATCTTAGGTGCTCCTGTCATCGTTCCGGCTGTAAAAGTCGCAGCGAAAAGATCAAACATGTCCTTGTCTTCGCGTAGTTGAGCTACAACATCCGTGACAATATGCATAACGTGTGAATAACGCTCTATGTGCATCATGTCTTCTACTTTTACAGTACCTGTCTTTGCAACACGTCCAACGTCATTACGACCAAGGTCGATGAGCATGAGATGCTCTGCCAACTCTTTTGGATCAGCTAGAAGTTCATCTTCCATTGCTTTATCCTGCTCTTTGGTCGCACCACGTTTTCGCGTTCCAGCTATAGGACGAAGAAGTAGGTCCCCGTCCGTTAGGCGAACCATGACCTCTGGAGATGAACCAACAATACTAAAGTCTTCAAACTCCATCAAGAACATGTAAGGAGATGGGTTTTTAGTACGCAGTATTCGATAAAATGAGAAAGGGTCCACTTTTACGTTACGGGTGAAGCGGTTGGTCATCAAGATTTGAAAGACATCACCACTTTTGATCATCTCTTTTGACTTTGCGACCATTTCAAAGAAGGCAGGTTTAGAGTGCTCAAAACTACCTTCATCCTCACCGATTAAAGGCTTAAAGGGTGTATAGCTATAAGAAGATTTCAAGTCTGCTTCAATCGCATCAAAATGTTCTTCAAAGCCTTCACACAGTGAAAGCAGGGTGATCTGATGATCTTTATGAGAGTAAACAGCAACCATCTTAGGTAAGACTAAGTCAAGGTCTGGGATGCCCATGGTGTCATCAAGCTTGTCCATAAAGGATGCAAGTACTGGCTCAAAAACTTTAACCATGTCATAACCGACATAGCCAATAAAACCATCAACATAACCAAGCCCAAGTTCTTTTGTATACGACTTGTAAAGTTCTGTGTCGACTTTTGCATAGTACTCTTTTAAAAATGCAAAGGGTGAGTCATGGATGACTTCAAGACACCCTTGTTTATCAGTATAAGTAGTTACATTATCTTTAAACTGTAGTCGTTCACGTGCACCGATGATAATAATAGAGTAGTTTCCATCAGAACTTCCAGCACTCTCAAAGAGAAAACTGATCTCATCATCAAAACGCGTCTTAAGTTTTTCATACACTGCAATTGGTGCAAATTGATCGAGCATAAAGTGTTGTGTCTTAATCACAATAACCCTTTATATTTTAGTAAGAAATGCACCGCGTTCTACATCTCTTTTAATCACTGGAAGTGCTTCACGTGCAGCGGATTGCGTTCTAAATGGTCCGACTAAGACCTTGTTTAATGTCCGTCCATTACGTGTGATCTTATGGAATGTATAGGTGTACCCATGGTTAGCGATCTTATTTAAAAATGCTTTTGATGGCTTATACTTAGCAAATGAACCAACTTGGATGTAATACTTACCGTTGAGTGTTGTCGCAGGTGTGCTTTTAACATGCTTGCTTTTAGGATCATACTTACCAGAAGGTCGAACGTTAGAAGGCTTGATTACTTGACGTTCTTGTGTGACTACTTTTTTAGTGCTTGTTTTCTTTGATGTTGAGCTATACACAGGTTCTTCAATGGTGACTTTTTCTTCAAAAACAGCATCTACAATGCGCTCTGTCTCATCTTTACCATCAGGGATAACGACCTTTTTATCATCATCATCTGCTTTGTCTACCAATTCACTTGTATGCTCGATAGAGTTTTCTATGATAGGAACACTCTCTTCAGCTGTCTCTTCTTCTGGTTCTAGAACAACTTCTTCTACAACTACTTCATGTTTTTGAGGTGCGTGTGGCAAGGAAGACTCTTTCGTCCCACTGACTTGGTTCATGACAACGACTACAATGATCAATAAGATAGCAAAGGTGGCGATTGTTAAAAGTACTTTTTTAGTGTTGTTACTTTTAGAGCTTTTGTTTAAAATAATATCGTTGAGTTCGTTTCTTTCGTCCATAAGTTAACCTTTAAAGATGTCATAGTGTAAGTTTAATATGTTGTAGGCCTCTGGTAAGCCTGCATTAGGGAAAATACGCCACTGTTTTTGTAGCTTCTCTTCTAATTTTTGTGAGATTATTTTACCAAGTTCTTCTCTTTGCGGAGCTGAAATAGAACCACAATACAGGTAGAGATGCAGATGCGAGTGTGTTTTACTCTCAAAAGCGATAAAATCATCGATCCCTTGTTGGCGTAATACCTTGCGCATCTTATGATAAAAAAGTTCTTTATTGTCACCATTGTAATCAAAAACAAGATAAGGTGCATCAAGGGGTATTGATGTAGCAACAGTGATCTTGTGTTCTTGATGTTTAGTGATGAGTTCGTCAGAGAGATAAGCATCTACACGTTCGTATTTACTTAAAAATGTGTGACCTTCGTAGCTAATCTCTTCGATGATCTTAGGATGTTTCAAATAGTAATGATCCCTAACTAAAGGAAATAGAGTAGAGATCATTAAGATTAATACGTTGGTTGGTTGTAAATAACGAAGTTTTGAGCAAGCTCTTTTAGTTCGTTTTTGATCTCAGCATGACGTTTGTCGTCTGCAATGTTGTCAAGAACATCACACATACGTTCAGCAATGATCTCAAATTCCTTCTCTTTCATACCACGAGAAGTAAGTGCAGCAGAACCTACACGAATACCTGATGTTACAAATGGAGAACGTGTCTCACCTGGAACAGTGTTCTTATTAACAGTCATACCAGCATTACCAAGAGCAGCATCAGCATCTTTACCTGAGAACTCTTTTCCAATGAAAGAGACAAGTACTAGGTGGTTGTCTGTACCGTCAGAAACAACGTCATAACCACGCTTCATAAGTACGTCAGCAAGAACTGCAGCGTTCTTCTTGACTTGAACAGCATACTCTTTCCACTCAGCAGAAAGGTTGTATTTAAAGCCAACTGCTTTTGCAGCGATGACATGAACGAGTGGACCACCTTGAAGACCTGGAAAGATAGCAGAGTTTACTTTCTTCGCAATATCTTCATCATTGGTCATGATCATACCACCACGAGGACCGGCAAGTGTCTTGTGTGTCGTAGTAGTAACAACATCAGCATATGGGAATGGGCTAGGGTGCTCACCAGCAGCTACAAGACCTGCGATATGTGCGATATCAGCAAAAAGGATAGCGCCCACTTCATCAGCGATCTCACGGAACTTTTTAAAGTCGATCTCACGAGCGTATGCAGAAGCACCACAAACGATGATCTTAGGCTGTGTAATACGTGCAATGTCTAAAACACGCTCGTAGTTTATGCGACCATCAAGCTCAACACCATAGGTGAATGAAGAGTAGTTCTTACCAGAGAATGATGGTTTAGAACCATGTGTCAAGTGTCCACCGTGAGAAAGATCCATACCTAAGATCTTCTCGCCGGCTTTAAGCAGTGCAGCATATACTGCGCCATTAGCTTGGGAACCTGAGTGTGGTTGAACGTTAGCAAACTTACAGTCAAATAGTTTACAAGCACGATCGATTGCGAGTTGTTCTACTCCATCAGCATACTCACAACCACCATAATAACGTTTAGCAGGGTAACCTTCTGCATACTTATTGGTAAAGACTGAACCCATCGCTTCCATAACAGCTGGAAGTGTAAAGTTCTCAGATGCGATCATCTCTAAGTGGTCTGTTTGACGCTCTAACTCTTGTTCACATAGTGCGTATACTTCGTTGTCATATTCTTGTAAAAAACTCATGGTTGTCCTTTTGTTTAGTTTGTCTGTTCTGCATCATCTTCTGATGCTGTTTCAGTTGATAGTGGTTTCATTGCTGGAAAGAGCAATACATCACGGATAGAGTGTTCGTTAGTCAATAACATGACAAGACGGTCCATACCTATACCTTGGCCAGCCGTTGGTGCCATACCGTAAGAGAGCGCATTGATAAAGTCAGCATCCATCTCATGTGCTTCATCATCACCACCACACTCTTTTGCTGCCATCTGTCCCTCAAAACGTTCTTTTTGATCGATTGGGTCATTAAGTTCAGAGAAGGCGTTTGCGATCTCACGTCCAGCAATGAAGAGTTCAAAACGATCCGTAAGCTCTGGGTTCTCATCATTACGCCGTGCAAGTGGAGAGATCTCAACAGGGTACATTGTGATAAAAGTAGGGTTGATCAGTTTCTCTTCGACATATTCGTCAAAAAGCTCACCTTGAAGTTGTCCTAAGTTCATCGCTTCATTGACATCAACATGGGCTGCTTTTAGGTAAGCAATGATCTTCTCTTTGTCAACAGCTACATCAGCAGGTACACCACCGATAGTAGTCAGTGACTCGATGAGTGGAATCTCTGTAAACTTGCTGTAGTCGACTTCAAGGTCTCCGTATGGAAGAATGGTTGGTAGGTTAAGATGCTCGAAAAGATAAGCAAAGTAGTCTTTAGTGATCTCAATCAAATCTTTGTAGGTCTTATATGCCCAATAAAACTCAATAGAGGTGAATTCAGGGTTATGTGTAGCATCCATCCCTTCATTTCTAAAGTTACGGTTGATCTCAAACACTGCTTCAAAACCACCTACTATAAGGCGTTTTAAGTAGAGCTCTGGTGCAATACGTAAATAACGATCAATACTAAGCGCATTATGATGCGTGACAAATGGTTTAGCATTGGCGCCACCGGCAATAGGGTGCATCATTGGGGTCTCAACTTCTAAAAAGCCTTTATCCTCAAAGAAACGACGTGTTAAAGAGATCACTTTTGAACGAATATGAAAGGTACGACGTACATCTGCATTCATGATCAGATCAAGATAACGTTGACGATAACGAAGCTCTTTATCCGTAATACCATGAAACTTCTCAGGGAGAGGAGAGACTGATTTGGTCAAAATCTTAATGGTCCCAACGTGTAAAGAGAGTTCGCCTTTATTAGTCACAAATGGAAAACCACTCACTTCGATGATGTCACCAACTTCGTAGTTCTTCTTAAAGACATCATTGTAATAACCTTCTGGAAGGTTGTCACGTGTCACATAGATCTGTAACATGCCTGATTCATCTTCTATTTTCAAAAAGCTAGCTTTTCCCATAATACGGAAAAATTTAATACGTCCGGCAACCGTAAAATTGCGATTTTCATCACGTTTACTTTCGGTCGCTGCAATGTCAGCATTGACATCAATATATTGACCTATGGTAGTATTACGATTAGACTGATTGTCGTATGGGTTAAAGCCTAGTGCACGTAGTGTATTGGCCTTCTCTATTCGTTGTTGTACATATTTGTTTTCTAAATTCAACTCTTCTCCTGTTAACGTTACTTCTGCTCTTGGCAGGTTTTACAAAGACCATAGATCTGCATCGAGTGGTCTTGCATCTTAAAGCCATACTCATCAGCGATCTTATGTTGTTGTGCTTCGATCACTTCATCAACAAACTCAGTGATCTCGCCACACTTTGTACAGATCATATGGTCGTGATGGTCTTTTGCACCAAGCTCATACTTTTTACCTTGTGCTCCAAATGAAAGTGATGAGACAATATCATTGTCTTCAAGCATTGACAGCGTGCGGTAGATTGTTGCAATACCTGCGTTTAGCTCAGGATACTTCTCTTTGATCAGTTGGTGTAGGGCCTCTGGTGTAAGATGCTCTTGCGAGTAGTAGAGTGTCTCTAAGATCTTTTCACGTTGGTTCGTAAACTTTAGTGCCTTATCTTTTAGAAGAGACTTGAAATCTGCAAGAAGCTTATCGTATTCTACAGTGCGTTCTGAAAAATTAGTTGACATATTACTCTCCTTTAGTCAAGTTGTCTTCAATGTGCTCTTTAACACTTTGTTTGATCTTTTTAGCACTATCATCAAGTGCTTTGTCAACACTATCGGTAACTACTGATTTAGTAGCTGTGATCTGTTCTTCTGTGGCTCTAACACCTTCATCAATGGTATCATTAAGGTCTTGACTCACTTCGGCAGGATCGATATGCATAACAAAGCTACCCACTTCAACCATGACGGGAAAGAGGAGACTACTCTTCATCGCAGGTTCTAGATTGACACGGATGGCTTTGATGTTATAAACAGCATAAGTGATGACTGCACCGATAAGAAAAAACTTACCACTACCAATAATAAAACCAAAAAGTTTGTCTACTGGACCGAGACCACTGACTTTAGACATCTTCGTAAGTACCATACCTAAAATGATCATGGCTGCCCAAAAGATAATAAGCGTAGCTACAAAACCGACAAAGCTAATAGCTGCATCTGACTCAAACTTGAAGATCGTATCGCTTATCAGACCACCAACACTGTCACCAAGACGTGAAGCGATAAAGATACCACCAATGATACCAATAAGACCAAATAACTCTTTAAAAAAACCGTTTATGATCCCTTTTAGACCAAGAAGTAAAATGATAATACCGACGACGAGGTCGAAATAATTAAGTTCCATAAGGGCATCACTTGTATTAATTTAACGCGTATTATATCGCCCAAAACTGTAGATTAGATAATGAGAATCAAAAAAGCAGATCACTTTGAGCTTAAATCTTTACTGTAACCCAAAAATCAGAGCTTTATCAGTAATATTTGTGTAATATAAATCTTTTAAAATTCAGTGCTCATCTAACGATAAGCATATCATTATGAAACAAGGTATTACTATGAGTATTTGGACACCATCTAGTTGGAGAGAAAAACCAATTTTACAACAACCAACCTACCCAGACATGGAAGTGCTGAAGCGTGTTGAACAAGAACTAAGTGCATATCCACCACTCGTATTTGCTGGTGAAGCACGTAACCTTAAAAAGCAGCTTGGTAATGTTGCTAACGGTAAAGCATTTTTGCTTCAAGGCGGTGATTGTGCTGAGAGTTTCTCAGAGTTTCATGCTGACAACATTCGTGATACGTTTAAAGTGATGATGCAGATGGCAGTAGTCATGACATTTGCGGGTGGTCTTCCTGTTGTCAAAGTAGGGCGTATGGGTGGACAGTTTGCCAAGCCTCGTTCTTCTGATTCAGAGACCATTGGTGACGTGACTCTACCAAGTTATCGTGGTGACATCATCAACAGTGTAGAGTTCACAGAGTCAGCACGTGTTCCAGATCCTAGACGTATGGTAGAAGCTTACAACCAGTCAACAGCAACACTGAACCTTCTCCGTGCTTTTGCAACGGGGGGCATGGCTGACCTTCATCAAGTACATAAATGGAACCTAGACTTTGCACATCAGAGTAAGATCTCATCGAAGTATGAAAGCCTTGCAGAAAACATCTCCCAATCATTAGAGTTTATGGACGCCTGTGGTGTTAACTCATCAACATTCCGTACTTTACGTGAAACAGATTTCTATACATCACATGAAGCACTTCTTCTTCCATATGAAGAGGCATTCACACGCCAAGACTCATTAACAGGTGAGTGGTATGATGTTTCTGCTCACATGCTTTGGATTGGTGATCGTACACGTCAAATAGATGGTGCGCACATTGAGTTTATGCGTGGTATCAATAACCCAATCGGTATTAAAGCTGGTCCTACAATGGATCCACAAGATCTTATTGAGCTTATTAACACACTTAACCCTGAAAATGAAGCAGGTCGTTTGAATGTTATTGTTCGTATGGGTGCAGACAAAGTTGGTGACCACCTTCCAGCACTTATACGCGCTGTTGAAAAAGAGGGACAAAAAGTAGTGTGGTCATGCGACCCGATGCATGGTAATACTGTAAAGTCAAGTACTAACTACAAAACACGTCCTGTCGATAACATCCTTTCAGAGATGAAGCAGTTCTTCCAAGTTCATAAAGCTGAGGGTACACACGCTGGTGGTGTTCACTTAGAGATGACAGGTAAAGATGTTACTGAGTGCGTTGGTGGTTCATTCACCGTGACAGATGAAGACTTGTCTTCACGTTATCATACACACTGTGATCCGCGTCTTAATGCAGACCAGTCACTTGAACTTGCATTCTTAATAGCAGATACACTTAAAGCAGCGACTCACTAGGTCAATGCCTTCTCTTTCAGAGATCTACTTTCGTAATATATACGAAGTAGAACTCGCTTTGAACAAGCACTTCACCTTTTCGCTTATACGCTACACATCAAACCCCTTTTTTAAAAGAGCTTTTGCCATCATCACAGCAGGTAATCCAAATAATCAAGAGTTTACATCAGAAGAAAACAGAAAACGTAATGCATTACTATATAAAGATTTAAATAGTGATCGGGTATTTAAGGCTCGAGGATGTTACCTTGAACATTGTGAAGATGGATATCTAGTATATGATTTATCTTTACATGATGCATTGGTACTCGGTCGCAAATATGAACAGGTCGCTATTTTTTATAATGATACGAATGCTTTGATGTATGTGGAATGTGAAAGTGAAAATATAATTTGTGAGAGAAAGGTAGACTAGGTGTCTACCTGAGTGTTAAAGACCTGCTTGGTCCAATACTCTAATGAGCTCTTCTGAACGGTTAGCGTATGAGATAGCAGTGTCACGTGATACAAGTCGTTTTTTAACAAACTCTAAAAGCTGCTGAGTCTGTGTGACCATACCTGTCTCACCTTGGTTCAGTTGCATTTGTGAATAGACCTGGTGAACTTTGTCTTCACGAATAAGGTTGGCAATCGCAGGATTTGTCAACATAAACTCTTGTGTCGCGATACGGCCACCACCAATTTTAGGTAAAAGGGCTTGTGCAATAACGGCTACAAGTGATGTAGAAAGTTGTGCACGTACTTGAGGCTGTTCTTCACCAGAGAAAACATCAATAATACGGTTAATTGTCTGTGGAGCAGAGTTAGTATGTAGGGTACCAAAGACTAAGTGACCTGTTTCTGCTGCAGTTAGTGCTGCACCAATAGTCTCTTGGTCACGCATCTCCCCGATGAGGATAACATCAGGATCCTGGCGCATTGCATATTTCAAAGCGATAGCAAATGAATTGGTGTCATCCCCGACATTACGCTGTGAGAATAGACACTTTTTGTTAGTGTGTACAAATTCCACCGGATCTTCTACGGTGATGATGTGGCGATTTTCTGTTTCGTTGATCTCATTAAGCATTGCAGCAAGTGTTGTCGATTTACCAGAACCAGTTGGACCCGTTACAAGGATAAGCCCTTTTTCACGTTGGATGACTTTTTTAAAGACAGGGTTACCATTAAGATCATCAAGTGATGGGATCTCAATAGGAATAATACGAAAGGCACAAGCTAAATCACCAAGTGTCTTATAGTAGTTGGCACGAAAACGACCGATTTCTGGAAGCATGATAGCAAAGTCAAGTTCACTGTGCTCTTCTAACTCTTTTTTCTGCTTTTCTGTTAGTAGGGCATATGCCATGTCTTCGATCATCTTGCCATCTAGTGTCGGTAGGTTAAGCGCAACAAGTCGACCATCAATACGGATCTGAGGTTCAGAACGTGAGACGAGGTGAAGGTCTGATGCTTTATAGGCAACAACACTTTTTAGTAGTTTTCTAATATCTAATGCTTGACTCATAAAATCACTCCAATTGGGTTTGATGTCATTACAACATCCTGTTTATCTATATTCTATTACATTTCTTTATGAAACACTTTAATCATATAAAAAAACTGCTTAAGGGTAGCCTTTTAGAGTAAAAAGGGGGAATTAACGTGTATAAAACAGGAGAAAATAAGTTGTATTTGTCAAAGGTGCTTTGTATGAGTCAGATTGTCTACGAAAACTAGCTATGTGGAAAAAGAAGAGTTTAGTTAAATAACTCTTCATAGACTGCTTGATCAAAAGCAACTGTAATCTTACCATCTATGTCTAGTACAGGACGTTTTATAAGTAGGTTCTCTTTACAAAGCCACTGAAGTTGTTGACCTTCATCGAGGTTGAGTTCTTTTAGCTTAAGTGTTCGGTAAGTCGTTCCTCGTGTGTTAAAAAGTTTTTTCATCTCAACGTGTTGCAGCCATGGAGTGATAATATCACAACCAACAGGTGCCGCTTTAAAGTCGACCAATTCATAAGCAATATCATTTATTTTTAAAAACTTGATCGCTTTTTTGACACTATCGCAGTTTTTGATGCCGTAGAGTTTGACCATACTTATTCAATGATCTTTGGTACGATAAAGAAGTTTTCTTCACTACGAGGAGAGTTCTCAAGGATATTTTCATTGATAGCACTGTTGCAAGATGGAATGTCTTCACGTGTTGGTGTACCACTATCGTTCATAGCAAAATTATCATCTATATTATCTGTGTTAAGTTCTGAAAGGTTGTCCACAAAGCCAACAATACCACTGAGCTGAGCAATGATCTCTTCACGTTTACTCTCTTCGATGGTGATAAATGAGAGCTTTTCAAGACGTTGTAATAATGCGTCATCTACTTGCATAATAATTCCTAAATAATTTTTCAATATTTTAGCTAAAAAATCTTGTTGTTCCACTTTCTACACGCTAATGGAAGGCTGTTTAGAGGCAATTAACCAATGTTTGGATAATATAACAACAATTTTAATGAGGATGTCAACAGTGAGTTTAAAAGAAAATATTGAGATGGTCAAAACTGAGCTAAATAGTGAAGAACAGTTTTTTGAAAAAGCAGTACAGACAGAGCGTTTTGTAAAGAAGTATAAAAAACCTCTTATTGGTATCGTTGTAGCGGCTATCCTCGTTATTGGTGTAGGTTCTGCTTATAATATCAATCAACAAAGTAAGATCGATGCCTCAAATAAAGCACTTAATGTGTTAATGGCTGATGCAAATGATAAAGCTGCACAAGATCAGTTGAAATCATTAAACCCTAAACTGTATGATGTTTGGACACTTTCTCAAGCACTAAAGTCTAAAGACCAAGCGAAACTACAAGCACTTAAAGACTCAAAAGCCTTAGTCGTTGCTGATCTTGCTCAGTATGAACTTGCAGCGATCCAAGAAAATGAATCATCACTTGAAGCGTACACACAAAAAAGTGGTGCACTACTCAAAGAGCTGGCTATAATCGAAGAAGCTGTACTTCTTATGGATAAAGGCGATAAAGCGGCTGCAAAAGCAAAGCTTGCTATGGTTGACATAAATTCTCCAGTCTATCAATTAGCGCAAACCTTAGCGCATTACGGTGTGAAGTAAGCGTGAAACTTTACCTCTCTACTGTTTTCTTAGCACTCTTTATCTTTAGTGGCTGTAGCTCTAAAGAGTACTTTTCTCCAAAGGTCGTAAAAGATGATTGGGACAAGCAGAAGTTTCTAGATGAGACGATTATCACAACAACGGCTGATGGTGCTGTACTGGAGAATGGGCAGATCCTGACAAAAGAGGGTATACAAGAGTATTTTTTACCCAAAGGATATAGCTATATTGGTCAAAGTGATGGCTGGATCATTGCCTCTAAGGTTGATGGTGAGTTACTGTTACAAAGTATCGATGACAACACTACACAGATAAATTTTGAGTTAAAAAAGACAGTGGCTGGTGCTACCGTTAGTGGTGATAAGTTAGCAATTATCTTTGCTAATAATGAGATGGCACTTTATAAAGTTAGCACGAAAGAACTTCTGTTAAAAGAGGGTGGTAATGCACCTATCGCTGTTGACACCCGTATTGTAAACCCTTATTTCCTTAATGAACTTGTATTGTTCTTGACCTTAGATGGTAAAGTAGTCATTATCAACTCTGATACAAAAGAGGTGTTGCGTTCGATGTTAGTAAGTTCTGAAGAGAACTTTAATAACATCATCTATTTTAATGTTATTGATAATGTCATGGTCGCTGCTACAGGTTATAGACTCTTTTCGCTTAGTGAGAAAGAACGTCGTGAGAAGTATGAGATGCGTGACATTATTTTTAATGATGAAGGTATCTGGATCACAACGAAAGAAGGGGA
>Ga0256828_1002001_pt1 | contig 12415 bp, 12 predicted proteins | sample CV88metaG_FD_185993 | JGI IMG/M metagenome (GOLD analysis project Ga0256828, IMG submission 185993) | Hydrothermal vent microbial communities from East Pacific Rise, Pacific Ocean - CV88 | ecosystem: Environmental > Aquatic > Marine > Hydrothermal vents | place: Pacific Ocean: East Pacific Rise... | reverse complement strand
AGAGTGCTAAAAACTCTTTAAAGTAGCCAAATGCCCCAAAATCCCGAAGAAGAAAAAAGGCTTTAGATGGTTTTTTGGACTTTAGAAGCATCTTTTGAAGTTCTGTAAATATACGCTCTTTTGGAAGCTGCTCAAGAGAGCCTTGTTCAATCATCTTTTGACATTTTTTATAGAGATTTTTCTCTATTGTAAAATCAAAACGGCTGGCAAAACCGACAGCCCGTAAAACCCGAAGCGGGTCCTCATCAAACTTTTCTAAATCAACGGCTCTGATGATTTTGTTTTTTATATCTTCTATGCCGCCGTGAGGGTCAAGTACTCTTTTTTGTGTTACATCATATCCGATGGCATTCATTGTAAAATCACGTCTGCGTGAGGCCTCCTCAAAGGATAGAGAGCTGTTTATGCTCACTTCAAAGCCTTTATGCCCTTTGGCTATTTTACTATCTTTGCGTGGGAGTGAAAAGTCAAGGTCCAAACCATTATAGAGTAACTTTACAACACCAAAACTCTTACCTACCTTATTGACATCTCCAAACTCCTCTAAAAGTTCTTCTACCTTTTGTAAAGAGTCAATGCCATAGAGCTCTATGTCTATATCTTTGGAGTCTCTTTTTAAAAAAGCATCACGCAGATATCCACCTACTATAATGGCTCTGATATCTTCTTTTTGCAGTTTTGTAAAAATCTTCTCTAGCTCTTTTGGATACTTTATCATCCTTCTATTATGACATAAGTAGGGTCTGAAAATTATGAAACCTAGATACAATTTATCTTATAAGGCTATTATTTTGATGCTTTACGTCTTTATAACATAAATTTAGGTATAATCGCGAAAAATTTTCCCAAGAAGGAAACCCCTAATGCAAAAAATTAGAAACATTGCGGTTATCGCACACGTTGACCACGGTAAAACTACACTGGTTGATGGACTACTAGAGCAATCTGGTACTTTTGGCTCACATGAGCAACACGATGAGAGAGCTATGGATAGCAACGATTTAGAAAAAGAGCGTGGAATTACGATTCTTTCTAAAAATACAGCTATTCGTTACAAAGATTATAAAATTAACATTATTGACACTCCGGGCCACGCCGATTTTGGTGGTGAGGTTGAGCGTGTACTGAAAATGGTAGATGGCGTTTTAGTACTTGTTGATGCTTATGAGGGTGTTATGCCACAAACGAAGTTTGTTGTTAAAAAGATGCTTGCACTTGGTAAAAAACCAATCGTTGTAATCAACAAGATTGACAAACCTTCAGCTGAACCTGATCGTGTTGTTGATGAGATGTTTGACCTTTTTGCAGATATGGGTGCAACAGATGAACAACAAGACTTTCCGGTTATCTATGCAGCAGCACGTGATGGTATTGCAAAATTAGATATGGATGAAGAGGGTGGAGATTTTCAATGTATCTTTGAAACAATCATCAACGAAGTTCCTGAACCTGAAGGTGATGCAGCCAACTCACTTCAAGCACAGGTCTTTACACTTGATTATGACAACTATGTAGGTAAAATCGGAATCAGCCGTATCTTTAACGGAACTGTTAGAAAAGGCGACAATGTAATGCTTGCAAAATCTGATGGTGAGATGGTTAAAGGTAAAATCTCTAAACTTATCGGTTTTCACGGACTTAACCGTATGGAGATTGATGAAGCTGAAGCTGGTGATATCGTAGCATTTGCCGGTATGGAGACTGTTGATGTTGGAGATACTATTGCAGATCCTGAAAACCCTGTAGCACTTGACCCTATGCATATTGAAGAGCCGACACTAACAGTTGTTTTTGCTGTTAATGACTCTCCGTTAGCTGGTCAAGAGGGTAAACATGTAACTTCTAACAAACTCAAAGACAGACTTGAAGCTGAGATGAGAACAAACGTTGCAATGAAGTTAGAGACTATTGGTGAGGGTAAATTCAAAGTAAGTGGACGTGGTGAGCTTCAGATTACTGTACTTGCTGAAAATATGCGTCGTGAGGGTTATGAGTTTTCTATCAGCCGTCCTGAAGTTATTGTTAAAGAGATTGAGGGTGTTAAATGTGAGCCGTTTGAGCACCTTGTAATTGATGTTCCTGAAGACTTAAGCGGTACTGTAATTGAGCGTCTTGGTAAGCGTAAAGCTGAGATGAAATCTATGCTTCCAATGGGGCAAGGTTTCCAACGTATTGAGTTTGAGATTCCTGCTCGTGCATTAATCGGTTTCCGTGGACAGTTCTTGACAGATACTAAAGGTGAGGGGGTTATGAACCACTCTTTCTTAGAGTTTAGACCATTTACAGGTTCAGTTGAATCAAGAAGTTACGGTGCACTTATCTCTATGACTGATGGGGAAACTTTAGCATTCTCACTCTTTGGTATTCAGGACCGTGGTGTACTTTTCATCGGTGTTCAGACAAAAGTTTATGAGGGTATGATTATCGGTGAGCATTCACGTTCAAATGACTTAGTTGTTAATCCTATCAAAGGAAAAGCTCAATCAAACGTTCGTTCAAGTGGAGCTGATGAGGCTATTAAACTTGTTCCACCACGTGAGATGTCACTAGAGCGTGCATTAGAGTGGATTGAGGATGATGAACTTCTTGAAGTTACTCCTGAGAATATTCGTATTCGTAAAAAATACTTAACTGAAACAGAGCGTAAACGCCACTCTCGTAAAAATAAGTAAATTTTAAAACATCTGCATAATGCAGGTGTTTTGTTATAACTTTGTAATCTTTTTGTAATAATTTTATTACATTAGAGACTTTTTTTTCTTTCTCCTCTTCTATCTCACTATAACTTCACTTCTCATTTGTATAATAAGATTTTAAAAGACAAAAGTCTAAGAAATTCAAAGAGGCATATATTGTGAATAAACTAAAGAGTAAATCATTACAGCATGAATTATCACTTGTCAGCAAAAAAGTTGCAGCTGCACAGAGTAATATAGAGATTAATGCTGTTGTTGAGGAGTTGGTAACAACGGCACTTGATGCAGAGTTTTGCTCATTTTGGTTTTATGATGAGGCCAATTTGAGACTTCTACGTGACCGTGACAATGATACATTGAAAATTCTCTCTCTTGATGAGAAGACAGGTATCATCTATAAATGTTTTATGACAAAAGAGCCAAAGATATATAACTATCTTGCAAGTGACAGAGATTATGTACCGGAGTTGGACAATCCGGACAATATTAAGATAAAGTCAAAGATAATCTATCCGCTTGTTGATGAAATGGATAGACTGGTTGGAATTGTAACAGCCTATAACTCCATAAAAAGAGCCAAAAAGTTCTATGAAGAAGATTTGAAAATTTTAAAGGCTATCTCTCCATATCTTATTGATATAGCATATAAGATGCATCCGTGTGATGATGAGACATGCTACTGCAGACGTACAAAACCAAAAGCAGCAGAATCAAAGGCGAAAGAGAATATCAAAGAGCTTGAAAATTCTCAAGAACTCACAGAGTCATCTGAGGAGATGCTCAACAGTATGAGTAATTTTATTCATGATATTCGTACACCTTCAAATACTCTGCAGGGATTTTTGGAGTTATTAGAAGATCAAATAAGCGATAAACGTCTTAAAGAGTATCTCCTCAATGCCAAAGAGAGCGCCCGCTTTATCAATGAACTAACAACAGCGATGTTAGACAGAATGTCTCTGCGTCATGAAAAAGAGGAGTCAACTCTCAAAGAGATAAATACAGCACACTTCTTTGCAAACATCGCAGAGATGTTTGTCTCAAATATGTATAACAAACGCATACATTTTAGTGTCTATATTGACCCATTGTTACCAAAAACAATAGAGGTTGATGAGCTGAAACTCAAACGTGTTATTATGAATCTTATCGGTAATGCCTATAAATTTACACCCTATAACAAATCAGTAGAGTTTGCCGTAAAATATAACAAACAGACCAAAGATGCAACTATCTATGTCAAAGATAAGGGTATTGGAATTGCCAAAGATAAACAGGCTCAAATTTTTGAAGCTTATAAGCAGGCAGATGACACTACATCACAAAAGTATGGCGGGACAGGGCTTGGACTCTCTATATGTGCAGAGTATGTAGAGTGTCTTGGAGGAAAACTGCAACTTCAGAGTGAGATTGACAGAGGAAGTGTTTTTTATTTTACTATGCCGCTTCATATAAAAGAGGATGTCCCGACATTAAATCCTATTGAAGACAACAGTTTAAAAATAACAGTTTTAATGGATTCTAAGAACTCATTTACACTTTTAAATATGGCACGCTATCTTGTACAGATGAGTGTTGATAAAAATCGTGTTGAAGCTGTATCTTCTGTATCTGAAATACCTGATGATACGACGCACCTGATTGTATTTCAACACAAACTTGACCAGAGTGTTCATGAAGTAATTGCAAAATTTCCAAAGGTACTGATTATAGAAGAGGATCTCTTCTCTATGAATGCAGATGAGCTGGAAGAGAACTGTACGTTGATGTCACAGCATGGCTATTTTGCTGATGACCTTTATAAATATATCAACTCTCTTAGAGCTCCTAAAGTACTGATTGTTGATGATGACAAAACAAGTATTCTGCTCTTGGAGAAGATTTTAGAGAATGAGTATTGTGATATTGAAGTTGCACAAAACGGAAAGCTTGCATTAGAGATGATAATAGATGCTCACAAGAAGGCTTCACCTTATTCGGTTGTCTATATTGATAACAAGATGCCACTGATGACTGGTTTGGAAGTACTGCGTCATGTAAGGGAGTTTGAGCAAGATAATAATCTAAAACCTATCTATGCCGTATCTACTTCTGGAGATATTTTAGATTTGGAGAATGAAGGCAGAGATTTTGATGCCTATGTCGGCAAACCGTTTAGAGTAAGTGAAATAAAAAAATTTTTAAATAATTCAAAGGAGAGATAGTGACAAGACCGGAACCAACTGATGTTGAACATGAAGTAAAGAGTATAGATTTGATTGTTTCAAAATCAGATGCAGAGGGAAATATAACCTATGTAAATCCGATTTTTATAAAGATTTCTGGATATTCACAGGCAAGTCTGCTTGAGAAACCTCACGCAATACTGCGCCATCCTGATATGCCAAAGGCAGTTTTTAGATATCTTTGGGAGAATATAAAAGAGGGCAGAGATGTGATGGCATATGTTAAAAACCTCTGCGCCGATGGAGGATACTACTGGGTACTAGCCACTGTAAAGATGGCCAAAAATCCAGATGGTACTTTTAGAAACTATATGTCAACAAGAAAAGGCATCACAGCAGCGGCAAAAGAGAAAATTGCAGCGCTTTATGCAAAACTTTTGGAGATAGAGAAGAGTCAAGGTGATGAGGCTTCTTATGAAGCATTTAAAATATTTTTACAAAACAATGGCATAGAAGATAGCCAGGCTTTTAACCAATTTATGAAAAATTTAAACAGATAGGAAAAATAATGATAGATTTTGATATGCAGATGAAAAAATTACGTAGCGTAAATGGATACCTTGGTTCAGCAGTACTGAACTACTCAGGTGAGACACTTTATATAGACGAAGAGAACACAGGAACAGATATAGGATATGCGTCAGCAATTTTCAATGACTCTTTTCGTCAAATTAATGAGGCATCTTTAGATGTCGGTTTTTCAGATGTGAGCTCATTTGAGACAAAAACAGAAGATGGACACGTCTTTTTAATGAAGAGTGCAGGTGCGCAGGCTGAAGATAACTATGCGAAGATTGATATCTTCTGTATTTTAAGAGATGATGGTAATATCGCACTTGCTAAGATGATTTTAGATAAATCGGCAAAGACGATCTCAGCTGAACTGGCTAAGATATAACACTGTTATAGGTTTGTTATGAAAAAAATATATCTAATACGGGATGCTAAGGCCGAAGATTTCTCTCAAGGTATAAGTGATTTTGAGCGAGAGCTCAAAAAGAGAGGCCAGAAAGATATCGTAACTATCGGTTCTTATATGGCGCTTCGCGGTATCTCTATAGATAGTATGCTCTCAAGTTGCGCACTACGTGCACAGCAGACAGCAGTTGCCCTTGGTGAGCGGCTCTCTTTTTCAGGAGAACAGCACTTTTTAAATGAACTCTATTACGGCTCAAACGATGCTGTTATGGAGATTTTACAGGCGCAGGATGATAGCAATGAAAGCCTCTGTATCATTGGACACAATCCGCAGCTTAATGAACTCATTAACAGATTGACACAAGAGTATATTAGCAAAATTCCATCTATGGGTGTTGTAGCGCTATCGTTTGATATTGAGAGTTGGTCAGAGTTGGAGAGCGTTTTAGGCAAGGTAGAGTTCTTTATCTATCCAAAACAGTTTAAATACTATATGCCAAAGCAGATTCAGGCAACACTTCTACGATAATTTTTTATCAATTTTTCTCTTTTTCATCTCTGTTTTTGCTATATTGAGCAGCTCTTTGGGAGTTGTCGCATCTTCTGGATAAAAGAGCAGCAGAGTAGTAAAGTCAAAAGAGATAGTGTCTTGAGATGAGTAGATAAGTTTTTGCTCTTTTAACTCCTCCATACTCTCCATAAGGGCTGCAATATAGTTTTTTGATTTTTGTGTATCAAAAACAATGCTAAAGGTATTTCCATAGAGGCGAATAAGTTTGTCATTCTCTTCTCTGAGCAGCTGCAGAAGGGATGCTATATGTTTTAAGAGCATATCTCCTGCGTGAGAGCCATACTCCTCATTAATGTTTGCAAAGTTGTCAATATCAAGAAAAAGAGTATAAAAAGGCTCATTGTTCGCTATATTTTTATCTAAAAGTTTTAGAAGGTATTGTCTGTTTGGAAGACCTGTAAGTGTATCGTGTTCGCTTGCAAACTCCAACTCTTTTTTTATCTGTTTGAGATAGCTGATATCTTGAGCAACGATGATATTCTCTACTATTGTGCCCTGTTTATCTCGCAGCGGGATGATATTTGTATGAAAATAGACTCTTTTGTTAAGAGAGTTTTTTGCTGAGAAGATATTACTCTCTTTGTCAAGTTGGGATTTTTGAGCATCAAAAAAAAGTGAAAAGTGTTGTGAAAGCATAGCTGAGCGTTCAACATTGAAAAAGTGCAGGCATGCATCATTGACATAGGTGATAATACCATCCATATCTACATGAAAGGTGATGAGCTCTTTATCTATCTCTTTGTAGTAGGCCTCTCTCTTTTTCTCCTGACTTGTATCATAGATAAGTGTCTTTTTATTTATCTCTTTTATGACATTTGCATAGGCGTGGGTCTCTTGAGACTTTTGCTGCATATAGGCGATAAAAAGTTTTTTACCGCTATCTTCAAAGAGTTCTATATCTAGGTCATAATACTCTTTGTTACGAAATATCATAGGAATTTTAAGTGTGCTTTTTGTCTCACGCAGCGATAAAACAGCCTCTTCAGAACCTACAAGCTCCCATAGTGTTTCTCGTATATCCAAACCCTTTTGTGTCTCAATACCGTCTGAGTCTATAATGTGAAAGGAGTCATCAAATATGATGTAGGATATGGCGTGTTTTTTACAAAGAAAATTGAGAAGGTTTTTCTGCATACTATGCCTTTAGAGACTCTTTTATAGTGCTGTCAAGCTTCAAAAAGAGAGTCTCTACCGCATCACCGCTCTTTGCTGATGTTTTGAGTACATCAATAATGCTGGGAGAGAGCTCTTTTATGGCATCAAACTCCTCTTGCGTGAGCGTATGGGGCATATCGCTTTTATTGAGAGCTATGGCAACAGGGGCATCTTTAATAACGCTGTGACAGAGCTCTATATGATTTGCAATGGCCTCAATACTCTCCTCACGCAATAAATCAGCAACGATTATAAAACCCTTTGCTCCCATAAGATACTGTTTATAGATAGGTTTAAACTCTGTATGGCCTTCAATATCCCATATCATTATGGTTGCATCGCCTATTGTCTTTTTGGAGATGCTGACACCAATGGTGCTGAGATACTCCTCGCTAAAAGAGTTCTCTACAAAACGGCGGATTAAGCTGGTTTTTCCAACACCAAAATTTCCGACAAGGACTATTTTATAGTTAAACACTATTTTGACTCCTTCTCTTGGAGTGATATCTCGATAGAGCGTGCCTCTTTTGGGTTCTCTTTGGCATCAACCCCTTGAGGTGGATGGTTGTATATCTCTGTTTGAATCGTGTTTGTTATATTGTTGTTTTGCAGAAATGATTGAATGGCTCCAACTCTCTTTTTTGCAAGTTCTGCATTTTTTTGCTCATCTCCTATCATATCGCTGTAGGCGTGAATTACAATAGCTGCCGAACTCTTTGTATCGTGAAGTGTTTTTACGAGTTGGAGCAGTTTCTCTTTTGCATCTGCGTTGAGTGTTGTGTCTGCTGTGTCAAAATAGATTCTCTCATGAAAAGATGCTTTTGGAATCTCAATATGATCTTCAATGCTCTTAATCCCTTTTATCTCAGAGAGTGCCGCAAGGAGCTTCTCTTTTGCTCTTTTATTTTTTGCCTCGCCAGAGAGTTTGAGAGTGTTGTAGTCAAAATCGTAACGGACATTACTGGCATTGTTGATATTAAAACCTTTAATAAGATAGGCGATGTTTGCACTGACTTGCATAGGGTCTGTAAGTGTAGGGAGTACTTTAAGCGCGTTGTCTATTTTGAGTGGGAGATGAAGTTGCGTGAGCGTTTTCTCCAAAAGCTCTTTGTGGTAGCTAAAAGGAACAGAGCCTTTGAGTGTTGCAACACCATCATTTACATCTATATCTATGCGAAAAGGAGAGAGAGCAGGTGTCGCTTCTATTTGGGAGAGAATCTCTGTTTTATACTTTTCATTACGATAGTCATTATAAGTGATATAGCCTAGGTATCCAACTAAAAGAAGTGGTAAAAGCCATAAAATAGGAGATTTTTTAGATTTTTTACTCTCCTCTTGTGTCTTTTCTTGAGTGAAAAGCTCTTTTTGCAGATTTGCTTCAATGGCCTCTTTTGGAAAGTTTTCAAAATTACCGTTAAACTCTTTAATATCTTCTGCAAATTCAAGTACAATATTTTCAAGGGCGTGGCGAATCTTCTCATAGGTCTCTGTATAGGCCGCCCCTTCAATAATAACAGCCAAATAGCTGTATCCGCTTGCTTCAATGATGATTTTATTTCCACCATACTCAATCTCACCGAGCTCTTGATGTTTCTCATTGGACTCTACCCACTCATTGACAAAGCTGCGAATGGCACTCATCATAGAGGCGAGCATATCGGCATCGGTAAGGGAGGCATTCTCATCTTCAACCTGGCAAAGAAGTGAACCGCTCTCTTTATGAATAAGGAGTGCCGCTTTTATCTTTGCGTGGCTGCTCTCCTGAAGGAGGAGCTCTGTTTCACTTACCCCTTTTATTTTTGCTTTTATTTTACGTTTTATAGCTTGAGCGGAGAGACCGTTTTGAATCTGGTCGTTGATTTTATTGAGGAGTTCTTCAAGTGATTTTGTCACAAACTTGCTAATCATATTACCCATAACAGGGTAGAGTGCATCAACGATATCATCTTTTTGACTCTTTATCTGCTCACGAATAGCCCCTCCTATGAGTGGTGCCATCTGTGAGGCGATTTTATCGCCTGAGTTTTCAAAGTTTTTATCAATGAGCTCATTAACTATAGGGGAGAGTGCCTCTTGAAGTGCTTTCTCCTCCTGCATAGTTTTATCGTTGTGTGACATTGGCAGTTGGTTTAGTTCTCTTGAGTCATGGCAAGTTGTTCTTTGAGCTGTGTGCCTTTCATTGCCATTGCTGCTTCCATAAGAATATCGGCCGCATCATCACGTGAGAGTTTCACGCCGTTCATTTCACCTATTTTGTCATTAAGTGTCTGGAGTACTTCATCTTTGAGCATATCCATCTCATTACGAAGTGCACTATTGTTCTCAATCTGCTGTTTTTGGAGCTGCTCTCTTTTTGCATTGAGCTCCTCTTCCATAATATCCATCGCATTTTGAAGACGTTTCTCCTGTTTGAGTGCGCTGTCACGTACATCTGAGAACTCATCTTGTTGCTGTGTGACAATATTTTTCATTTTGCGTGAGAGTGTCTCAAGTTCATTCTCTATTCTGATGTTAAAATCGTGTTGCGTCTGTTCAATCTTTTTACGCATCTCATCGTGAATAGCTTTGATTGAAGCTTCAAGTTTCTCAAATCTCTCTTTTAGCTCACGTGATTGTGACCCAAAAAGTATCTCACGTATCTGATCAACATTTCCAAGTTGTGATATATCATTCTCTTGTGATTTATCTGTTTTTCCCATCTTTATACCTTCATCTTTTCTCAAGTTGCTTAAATTGTATAGATTATATTGAATTTTAGTTAATAATATGATTAATTTTAACAATATTGGCTATAATAATATCTATCTGTTTTAATCAGAAAATAATATTATAAGTTATGAGATGCAGTCAAATAAACTATTATATGAATCAGAATCCCTCAAGGAGGCATTTGCGGCTATTGCCCATCAATGGAGACAGCCTCTTTCGCATATAAATGCCATAGTAGGCAGTATAGATAACAGACTCTATGAGAACGGTATTACAGACCCGATGTTGAGCAAGTATCTCTTTGAAATTGAAAAAATTACCAAAGAGATGTCCAAGAGTATCGATAACTATCGTGGTTACTTTCATACAAAAGACAGTAAATCTTTTGTCAAAGATTTAATTTTCAATGTTAAAAAAAGTATGCAGTATATTTTGGATGAAGATGATATTGTGCTGCAGTATGATATTGAAGAGAATCTGGAATTTCTCGGTGATGCTGCAATTATGCAGGAGATTGTGATAACTATTATAAACAATGCAAAAGATGCTCTGATAAGCAGAAATATATATAATCCGAAGATACTCTTTAGAGCATGGAGTCAAGAGGAGTCCCTTCTTATTCAGATATGTGATAATGCCGGAGGTATGACAAAAAATATTATGCAGCAAATTTTTGAACAGAATTTTACAACAAAGCATCATTCAGAGGGAACAGGACTCGGTCTTTATATGGTGAAAAAACTTTTAGATGAGAAGTTTAGTGCTGAAATTGATGTAAAAAACAGTGATAACGGTGTCTGTTTTACCTTAAAACTTCCAAGGAAATAAGATGAGTGAAAAATGTAACTATTCTATTTTGTATATAGAAGATGATGATGCGATTCGTGAGAATTATGTACGCTATCTTGAACGTTTTTATGAAAATGTATATGAGGCTGCCAATGCAGAAGATGCCGCAGTAATTTACAAAAATAAAAAGCCCAATATTCTCATTATTGATATTCAGCTTCCGGGCAAGAGCGGTATTGATTTCTTGCGTGAGGTGAGAGAGTATGACCACTCTGTAAAAGCAATTATGCTGACAGCCATGAGTGATGTGGAGACGCTTGTCAATGCAACAGAACTGAAATTGACAAAGTATCTTGTCAAACCAATAGCAAGAGATGAGTTAAAAGATGCACTGGATGTTGCTGTAAAAGAGTTGGTAGATTATACCACCTACGCAAACAGAATTATCCATATAAAAGAGTCTCTCTACTGGGATCAGGACAAAGAAAAACTTATTGCCGAAGGCAAGGAGATATTTTTAACACGTAAAGAGAGAGAGCTTCTCTCTCTTCTTTTTACAAATCTCAATGTTGTGGTTAAGAGTGAAGATATTATTTTTGAGTTGTGGTATGATTATGATAATGCAAAAATAGCTTCACTTAAAACATTGGTTAAAACACTGCGAAAAAAGTTGCCGCATAATTTTATTAAAAATGTTTTTGGTATAGGCTATACAATAGAAGTCTAAGGGGTGGAAAATGGATGGTTTGATCTATTACGGAAGTTTGCTGTTGCTTTTGGGCCTTGCCTATATGTTTTTTCAGCATAACAACTCACTTTTATTACTTATTGTTGTGGCCATAGGTATCTATATTGTCTATTCGCACGAGACCGGACATACTGCCACGGAGTTTAAGGATGAGCTTATAGACTCTATTAATGAAGAGGCTGAAGGTTTTAATAAAAACAAGGGTATTGAGCGTTTTGATACAGAGAAAATCAAAGAGGGTGTGGAAGAGGGCGAGTATTAGCTGCACTCTTTTTGAAAAAAATGACAAATCCTCTCTTCAAGCCAATATTTTGGTTTCAAGAGGCTCCCCCCTATAAAACCTACATGACCTCCATTTTCCAAAATTTCTAAAACTACACTCTGTGATATTTCACTCTCTGTTGGAATCACCGCTTCTGTCATAAAAGGATCATCTTTTGCGTGAATAATAAGCGTGGGAATTTGAATCTTCTTTAGATACTGTTTTGATGAACTTTTTGTGTAGTAGTCCTGTGCAGAATCAAAACCGTTGATCTTTGCAGTATAGGCTTCATCAAAACTCCAAAAATCTTTGAGTTTTTCTATCTCTTGTTCTTTGAGATTT
>Ga0256828_1002000_pt1 | contig 12416 bp, 11 predicted proteins | sample CV88metaG_FD_185993 | JGI IMG/M metagenome (GOLD analysis project Ga0256828, IMG submission 185993) | Hydrothermal vent microbial communities from East Pacific Rise, Pacific Ocean - CV88 | ecosystem: Environmental > Aquatic > Marine > Hydrothermal vents | place: Pacific Ocean: East Pacific Rise... | reverse complement strand
TTACCATTTAAAGAGTCTATTTTTGTATTTTTTGCTAACAATAAAGAGTTTAATTTATTTAACTCATCTGCTTTTAATTTTAGCTCATTTTTTGTAACTATTAAAGACTCTTTAGTGCTATTTAATTCGCTAACTCTTTGTTCTAAAAGTGATTTTAATTTAACAATTTCATCTTCTTGAAGCTTTATAGTTTCTAACTGCTTTGTTATTTTGCTATCTTTTTCTTTAACTTTAGTGTTTAATTTTTTAAGATTATTCTCTTTTGCTTTTAGAGAAATTTGGGTCTTTTGTAAAATTGCTTTTTTATTTTCTAAATCTTCTCTTAAGGTGATAGATTTTGAAACAATTGCACCAATAAGTAAAATAAATACAAATAGCAATCCAGCCATTAAATCAGCATATGAAATCCAAAAATTGCTATCTATATTGCTTTTGCTACCTTTAAACACGGCTTACTCTTTTAAACTTTTTACACTCTCAACAGCATCAGAGAGTTTCTCAAGCGCATTTGCTAATTGTGTATCAATTTTAACAAATGCACTATCCATTCCACTATCAAAGTATTCTAGCATTGATTTTAACTCTTTTGCACTTTTGTTAAACTCTTCTATATTTTGCTCTAAATTGTTAGTTGCTTCTACTGAGTTTCTGCTTTGCTCCAAATTTTTAGCAACTCTCTCTAAATTTTTACTTTGAATTATTAGAGAGTTTTCAATATCTTTTAACCCTTTAGAGGTTTGTTCAATAATATTTTCATAGCTTTTTAGATGCTCTTTGTTTATTTCTTTTATTAAGTCTAAATTAAATGTCTCTTTTAAAACTCGTATAAACTCATTATCTAAAATTGCTTTTTGATTATACTTAAATTTCAAAAGCTCTTTTTGCGACCAAATATATTTAGAGTAGATATCTTCTAAAGCAATTGTGTGGCGTTCTATCTTAGAAAGCCCAAGTTTTTCAAAAAATATCCACAAAAGAGATAAAAATATACCAAAAATTGAGGCATAAAATGCAGTTCCTACACCTGAGAGTAGCTTTGAGATTTCAATATCAAGTTGTTTAGAACTACTAACTGTAAAATCTGGCATTGAAATAGCAATTGCAATAAAAGTTCCCAAAATCCCAAGCATAGGAAATACACTAGAAGCAATCTTTGCAAAGTTGTCATTTCTAATGCTTTTAAAGTGATCTTCTAAAAAATCTCTAACACTCAAAACCGATTTTGTTTGCCCCTCAATTGTAAGTGCAGTATTATCAAGGCTCTTTTCAAGCTCATTTTTAGTTACATCAAATTGATTTTTAATTTTACACTCTACAACATAAGCATTGTGTGGAATAAAAAAGAGAAAAATTATAAAAATAACTGCAATAATATAAAAAGTTTCACTATGAATATTTAAAATATTTACCAATCCAAAAAAATTTGCCCCCATAAACAAAACAAATATCAAAGGTAAAATAGCAATTAAAAAAAATCTACCAAAACAACTTTGAGAATACCCACTATCCATAGTTATCCTTTTTTTAAGCTATTTTACCCAAAAAATAAATTTTAGGCAAATCTTGTTAAAATTAGTAATATAGCAACAAAAGAATTTTTCTTCTTGTATAGAGTTATTGACATAAACTCATTATTTACAATTTAAGTTACTTCTACATTTTTAATTTTTAAACCAAAAAAAGTATATGTTAAATTTAAAACTTCTGAAATCTCTAAATAAATATCGTCAATAGTTTTTTTATCTATTTTATGACTTACATTCTCGTGAGAGTATAAATTTAATTTGTTTAATAAATCTTTTTCTACAGTTTCTATAATTATAGGAATTATTTCAACATTATACTCATTTGTCTTTTTTAAATATTGCAACAAATCACCTATCATATCTTGTTTATAATTTTCTTTAAACATTGTATTACTTGCTAAAAGAATAAACTTTAGCAATCCTTCTAATATTTTTCTAAATCTATTACCATACATTGTAATGTCATCTTCATCTAAATAATCTTGTTTTTCAAAGCTTATAATTGTATCTTTAACTCTTAGTTGTATATCTTGTAAATTTTTCCATATTAAAATAGAATCAACTAAGTTTGAATCGCTAATATTATTATGAAAACTTTGTATTAATACAGTATAGTGTCTCCAAGGTATAAAGGTTACATCAAAACTCTCTATTGAGCCTCTTTGTTTTTTGTCAAAAATCAAATTATAATATCGAAAACTTCTTGTTTTATTTTCTTTTATAATTGCTGGACTATATGATTTATTTAAAATTTTTTCTTTATTAAAGTAGCAATCTTTTAGCTCTTTTTTGCTTCTATAATACCCTTTTAAAACAATCCCTATATCTTTAATAAACTCTAACTTATCAAATGCAATATCTATTCTCATATTTCGAGGATAATACTCTTCTTTACTATATCTCCAATAAATTTTTAAAATTTCATCATCACACTCTACATATTCTAAATAATCGCAATTGCCACTTTTTAAAAAATCAACAACAACGCCACCATTTGTTTGTTTGATAAGTTGTTCAATTATCTGTTTTGCTATTTTAATGTTATTAGTTTGAGTAATATTAAATTGTTTTTGAACATTTAAAAAAGCTTTTTCTATATCATCACAAGATAAGTTCTTTTTTTGAAAATTAAAATAACTATTATCACCTTTTTTTATATATGAATTTTCTCTTTTTTGAAAATATTCTTTTTCTTTAGCTACATTTTTTTCATGTTGTTCAAACTTTTCTTTTGCTTCATTGTATGCATCTAAAAAATTACGATATTCAATATCTATAATTTCATCAATAATATTTTCAATATTTATCGATAAATTTCTTTTTAATATATCGTAAAAAGATACATAAGGCTCAACTATATCATTTCCATAATAATATAGAGTTAATATCTTTCTAATTAAATCTTTATTGCAATTAACTAATAACTCTTTTTGTTTATTTTTATTTATTTTAAATTCTTCTTCATGTTCATGAATCATTTTTTTTAATATCGAAAAATTTATAGAGTGGCTACGACTAGGTAATATATCCTCTTCTTCTTTTTTAATTTTTAACAGTTCTTGAACTATATTTTCGGCTGATTTAATAATATTCATACTGTTCCTTAATACAAAAACCCAAATAGCCATAAAGGTATTTTGTTGCCACTGCCAATTTCAATATCATCTGCTACTACAAAAGAGTTTGGTAAATCTTTTATCTGCTTAAATCCTTTACTTTTGCCACCAACTTCTAATATATATTTTTCATCTATTAAAAAATCTCCTTTTTTTGCAACTTCTAAAGAGTGCTTATCTTGTAGCATACTTGCTATAAATACTTCTCTTAGTGTTCCAATTTGGCTATTTTTGCAATATGCAAAATGCAAGTTTGTGTTGTTTAAATAAATTTTATCTGGTTTTACAAAAATTGTATCGCCTTTTGCTTTTGGTTTAATAGTATTAAAAATTTTTGCACGATTAAGATACTCTAAAAATCTATAAAGCCCTTTGTAATTGTCTTTCATATCCATTTTTAAAAGCAACTCTTTTATATTTGGGGTATATGGTTGCGACTCGCAAAGAAGCCTTACAAGCTTTTTTAAATTTTGAACACTCTCATACTCTATTGGAAAAATAGAAGGAATATCCACCTCTATAACTGTATTAATAGTTTGGTTTAATTTAGTTAGATAATCTTCTTTATCTTCAAAATAAAAGGGGTAATAGCCATATTTTATATACTCTCTCCAAAGCAAAGTTAAATTAAATTTTTCAAGCAATTTGTAAGCTATATCTATATGGTTTTGCAAAATGTCTTCTAAACTAAAGCTTGGCAAGTTAATGCCTTTTTTTAGCTCGACAAACTCTCTAAAGCTAAGCCCCTCTACTTCATAAACTATAGCTCTTCTGCTGAGATCAGCTTTTGCATTATCTAAACTTAGTGCGCTACTACCACTAAATATTACTTTTAAATCTAATAAATCATATATCTTTTTTAACTCTATCTCAAAATTTTTATATTTGTGTATCTCATCTATTACCAAAATTTCTCCCTCTTCTTTATAAAACCCTAAAGCCACATCAAAAAGCGAAGAAATTGTAATAGTATCAGCACTAATATAAAGCTTTTTGCTAAAATCTATCTCTAAATTTTTTAAATATTGTAACAAAAAAGTAGTCTTACCAACACCCCTTGCACCAATAAGTCCAACTAACTTTTTATCCAAATTTAAAGAATTATAAAAATATCTTTTATAAGAGTAGTTATATCTTTTAAATAATATTTGCTGATACTCTCTTAACTCTTCAAGCATAATAAACCTTTTTTACTTATTGTAGCATAATTAGACTTATAAATCTAATTTAATGTATTATTTTTAGATTTAGATATCTAATTAAGAGCAAGATATTAATTTCTAATTTTTTGGGAAGTGTGTTAGTAATCTTTCAAGCAGTTGTTACCTTATTAGGAGGTCAAAGCTTTAATTTTTCAAAATACTAAAGCATTACAAAACTACCTCAAGGTGGTGAATTATCCTTTGGATTTTAGCTTTAAAACTATAGTGATAGGCGATGAAAATAAACCAATTCATTTTAATTAAAACTTGTTTTTAAATATAGTCATAACTTATGGCAAGGTTGAAACCTTTCTTCCAAAAATAGAAAAACTCATCAAAAATTTTTCAAAAAGGAACCGAGGTTTTAACCTCGGTAAAAACTTTCTATTGTTAATAAACTTTTACAAGGTTGAAACCTTGCTTCCAAATAAGCTATATACCCAAAAGCTTTTTAATTAGTCATAATCTCATAGGGGCGTTTGATTTTTTCTACTAGGGCGTTTATGCTCATTGCTCTGCCCTCTCTGGCAAACTCTTTTCCTGCTAAAAATACAATTGTAGTTGGTATTGAAAATACGCTAAAATGAGCGGCTATATCTTGATTGTTTTTGGCATCTATAAAGATTTGTTTTATTTTTGGGAAATTATCTTTAAAACTATTTACAATTTTTGGTTTTAGAGCATCGCAAACTGCACAGTTATCACCCCAAAAGTAAAGTAGAATACCATCTTCATTTTCAATTGCATATTTTATCTCTTCTAAGTTCATTTTTTCTCCTAAACAAAACTTGGTGCATCATTTGCAAATAAGATTAAATCTCCTGCCTTTGTGTTTTTGGCTAAAAAGCTCTCAAATTGGCTTTTATCTTTTAGATGCATTAATTTTGAGTTATCTACACTATTTTTAAAGATATTGTAATTTAACTCACCTGTAACTACCACTAAATCAAACACTTCATTTGCTTTTTTTGCAACTTGTTCATTTAATTTATCATCAACCTCTACAAGCCCTGGTGTAATTACAACTTTTCTACCATCATAAGTTGAAGCCAACTCAAATGATGAGAGCATTCCATCAATATTTCCATTAAAACTATCATCTATAATAACTTTGCCACCAGCTTCAATTTTTTGGAGTCTATGCTCTACTGGTTTAATATTTTGTAGAGCCTCTTTTATATCCTCTTGGCTAACGCCTAACTCTTTTGCTACCTTTATTGCAGCAGCTAAATTAATAGCATTAAAATCTCCTAAAATATTTGCGCAATAGTAGTTGTTATCAAGCTCAAAACAGACACCATCAAGGGTTGATTTAATATCTTTTATATCATGCCCAAAAAGCTCTACTTTTGGGTTTGTGCTTTTTACATTTGCGCTAATATGCACCCAAGCCCTCTTTAGACGATTGCTTTTAATAATTTCCATCTTTGTATTTCTGATATTTTCTAAAGATTTAAAATACTCAATATGTGCTGGTCCTATTGTGCCAACAACCACATAGTGAGGGTTTACTAAAGTTGCAATATCGTATATATCTCTTCTCTCTCTAGCACCCATCTCTACAACATAAACTTGTGCATCATTTGGTAAATCTTGGTTTATATCTTTTATTATTCCACCAAGCGTATTTACAGAGCGCGGGGTTGCATAGACATTATACTTTTTACTAAGAAGCTGAGCAATAAAGTTCTTCATACTCGTTTTTCCATAACTAGCAGTTACTCCAACTACGATTAAATCATCTCTTGCCTCTAGCTTCTCTTGTGCCATATCTTTATATTTGTTAAACATTATCTTTTCTATTAAAACCGAGCCAAACCAAGCCAAAATTAGAGGAATAAACAAAAATGTAGTTTTGGTTGCAAAATATAGTGCTAAAGTAAATATAATTAAGAGTGCAAAAAATCTTTTTACTCTGCCTGTAAAAACCAAAGGCTTATCAAGCTTTTTATACCAAAGAAAAAGAGCAACTAAATAGATAGCTAAAACTCCACCTTGGTAAATATTTAATTTTGCAAAACTTAGTGATTCATAAGCCGCAAATGGCACCAAAAAGTAAAATATATTCCACATTGGTTTTGTGTGGTGAAAGATTATTCTATTTAACTTATAGCTATACCACTGTGCAGTTGTTATAAAGTAGTATCCAAGCGCTAAAATAAAAAGTATATATACACTAAAGTTTAAAATTTCCATAAATCTCCTTAAATTTCATCTTCTATGGTTTTAGTAATAAATGCAGAGTTATTTACAAAAAAGAAGTGGTCTCCATTTAGTGGGTAGAGTTTACTGTTTTTAATTAATAAAGCAATTTTTTCACCTGTCCAAAGTGGTGTAGCACTATCTTCTTTGCCCCAAAAAAGCAGAGCTTTTCCTTGATAGTTACTAAAATTATGCTCAAAATCTTCATCTACTACATTTTTAAAAGTTTCATACATTGCGTGGTTCATTGTTTTTGCATCATCTGCTACAAAAAATTTTCTTAATGCAGAAATTCCAAAGGGTTTAAGCGCTTTAAAAATTGCAATTTTAGCTCTTATTTTAAATGGTTTTGGCACTAAAATTCCTGCACTAGAGAGTAGTATTAAATTATTTGGATTTAAAAGTGTAGCTACCTTACCACCAAAAGAGTGTCCAGCAATTGCAGTTGGCTCAACACCCAATTTCTCTAAAAATAACTTAATTATTTGGCTATAATCTTTGGTAGTTAAGATTGTATCTTCATTTGGGCTTTTTCCAAAACCTGGCATATCAATATATATTTGCTTAAAGCCTTTTAGTTTTGAAAATGCCCCTTGCATAATCTCTTTATTGCTTCCCCAACCGTGTAAAAAAAGAATAGTTTTTTCTCCACTGCCAACTAAATTATATGCAATTGAAAACTTTTTTCCATTATACTCTAGCTCTTTAACTGCCATTATTTAGCTTTAGCCTCTTTGTAGTTTGGGTTTTCTACCATAGTTGTAGGCACTCTTAACTTTGTAATTTTATCATACCCGTAAATATCTGGGAAAAAATTAACCATACCATTTTCTACATATGCTGTTAAATATACTATATGAACAGGGATCTTTTGAGCTAAGCTAACATATTTTGTTTTTTTAGCTTTTAAGATTTGTCCAACCTCTTCAAACTTCTCTTTTGTATAAAAAGTTGATAAATGTCCAAGTAGTTTCAAAGGTTTTTGCAAACGCACACATCCATGGCTAAATGCTCTTTGTTGATATGAAAAAAGTTTTTTATTGTTTGTATCGTGCATATAAACAGAGTATCTATTTGGGAACATAAATTTAACACGACCTAATGCATTATGAGAACCTGATTGTTCAATAATTTTATAAGGCAACTCTTTGTTTTCCCACTCTGGTTTTAGATACTCTTTCCAGTTTATTTTAGATGGATCTACTGTTGGGCTATCTGGTGAGTAATCTTTTTTAACTACCATATGATGGCGTTTTAGATAACTTTTATCTCTTATAATTCTTTTAATTTCCTCTTTTCTTGCAATATTATCTGGCACATTCCAAGTTGGATGAACTGTGATATATTTCATTAGTGAGCTAAAAATTGGTGTTGGCCAAGATGGACGACCCACAATAACATTAAACTCCATAGTTTTTTGCCCATTTTCAAATAGTCTAAACTTATACTCTGGAACATTTATCATGACATATGTAGAGTCCCAACCATCTGGTTTCATAAGTTTTACTCTCTCAATATTTTGCTTTATTTTATATTTTGCAACTGGTGAGGATGCATTATTATAAGCATTAATAAGTGGATAAAATTGTGGCATACTTGGAACATAAGGTTCTAAAATAGATTTAATTGATGCGCCACTTCCAAGCTTACTCATAATTTCACTGCTACTTACATAATCTTCATAAAATTCATAACTTGCATTTGGATTTTTTGCTCTAAGTGCTGATTTGAATTTATCGATATCAATACAACCATTTGCTAAATTTTTGGTATATTCCACTAAAAGTTTACTTAAGATTTTATCATCTTTAGTCTGTTGATACTGTGCATACATACCGTTTAAATCACATATTGAAGAGTAACTATCTTGTTGTAAAATATTTAAAAACTCTTGCTTTTGTGTATCATTCCAACCTTTATTAGTTGCTAGACCTCCAACTCCTGAACCACCACAACCTGCAATAAAAAAAGATGCAGTTATTGCTGTAAAAATACCATAATTTAGTTTCATAAAAATACACCCCAAAAAGTAAAATTACTCTATTTTACCCAAAATAATAGAAAAATTAGCTTTAAAATTAATTAATATTAATTGTTTCTAGCACATTTTATTGCACTTAAAAATGCAAAGTTAAAATTATAACCTCCAAGCATTCCAGTAACATCCAAAACTTCACCCAAAAAATATAGATTATCTACTAATTTACTCTCAAAGTTATTTTTTATTTCATTAGTTGCTATGCCACCTTTTGTAACTTCTGCCTTAGAGTAGCCAAATGTTCCAGCAGGTGCTAACTTATAATATTTCAACTCTTCTAATTTACTCCAATCCTCTTTACTTAATAGGGTTGCTTTTTTATCTCTTATTTCGAGTTTTTCTAAAAAAGCTAGTGCAACTCGCTTTGGAAAAGGTAATAGATTAGATATATTTTTATTAGAGTTTTTAATGCTTTTTAAATCAAATTTTGGTAAAAAATTAATCTCTAAATGTCCCCTATTCCAAAACAAAGAGGCATTTAAAACCACTGGTCCACTAATTCCCTTGTGAGCAAAGAGCATTGAGCCTTCTAGCTCTTTTTTATCAACTTTAATTTTAACATTTATGCTAACTCCACTAAGAGTTTTCAAAAAACTATCTTGAGGTTGCAAGGTAAAGCCAACTAAAGCTGGTTTTGTAGCAATAATTTTGTGTCCAAAACTTTTGGCAATTTCGTAACCAATTGCAGTTGCTCCAAGATTAGTAAAGCTTAGTCCACCACTTGTAATTATTAACTTTTTTGCCTTATATTTACCTCTAGTTGTGCTAACTTCAAAAATATTACCATCTTTTTTTGCATCTAAAACTTTGCAATTTAGTGCAATTTTAGCACCTTTAATTTGATATAAAAGCAAATCCAAAAGCTCTTTTGAGCTACTTTTACAAAAGTATTGAGTGCCATCTTTTAGTGTGCTTTTAAGACCTAAATTAGTAAAATATTCAAAGATAAATTGACTACCAAATTCTCTTAATAGACCTTTTAAAAATGCACTACTTGCTAAGTAGTTAGAAGTTGAAATATTTTTGTTTGTAAAATTACATCTACCGCCACCAGATACTCTTATTTTTGCACCTAATTTATTGTTATGCTCTAAAATAATAGTATCTTCTTTATTTTTTAAATTGGCAGTAAACATTAAGCCACTAGCTCCTCCACCAATGACTATATTTTCATAAATTTTCATTATAATCTTTGCATCTTTTTAAGTCCAATTTTAACAAGTTCTTGCACACTTCCACTCTCCCCACTTAAAGCCTTTTTGATTGCATCTTTTTTAAATCCAAGTGATTCAAGCGCTAAAGTTGCCTCCAAAATTGCTCCACTATCACTTTGTGTATCTTCGTTGCCACTTACAATAAAGTCTGCAAGTTCAACCAAAATTCTACTAGCAGCTTTTGGTCCAATACCAGGAACTCTTTTTAGCATTGCTACATCTTTTGCACTTACAATTTTTGCAAATGTTTCTGGTGTAAATGTAGAGCAAACAGCAAGTGCAACCTTTGGTCCAACACCATTAATTTTTAAGAGTGTATCAAACATTCTTTTTTCATTTTTTGTAGCAAAGCCATAGAGAGAATTTGTATCTTCTCTAATTATTTGGGTAGTAAATAGTTTTACATTTTTTTCATTTATTATAGAGGATGTATTTATTGAAACATGCACTTCATGTGTTAAACCATACACTAAAATATGTAATAGAGTTGGTTCTTTATATACAACCTCTCCTTCTATTGCTACTATCATCATAATACCTTAAAGTTTTTTAGTATTTTATAGTTATAATTCTTTAAAAAAAGATATATAATGAGAATTAAATCAATATTTTCAAACAGTGGTGGTATTTTGTTTTCGCGTATTTTTGGATTTGTGCGCGATTTGACTATGGCTTCAGTTCTTGGGGCAAATGTTTATAGTGATATATTTGCTGTTGCTTTTAAATTGCCAAATCTATTTCGTCGTATTTTTGCAGAGGGTGCATTTACGCAAAGTTTTATGCCTTCATTTATTGCTGCGCGTTACAAAACTATTTTTAGTGCAAAAGTATTTAGCTATTTATTTATTATTATATTGATACTTAGTTTGATTGTTAATATTTTTTCATATCAAATAACGGCAATATTAGCTCCTGGCTTTTCTAAAAGCACTTTACTCGAAAGCACAAAATATGTAGCAATTCAATTTTGGTATTTACCCCTTATTTTTATAGTAACATATCTTGGCTCTTTATTGCAATATAAAGAACATTTTGCAACAACTGCTTTTGCAACCACCTTACTTAATATTGCATTGATTATTGCAATGTTACTGTATAAGGATGCTCCAAAAGAGCAGATACTCCTAGCACTTAGCTGGGGGGTAATAGCAGGTGGAATTTTACAAGTTATTGCACATATTATTGTTGCAAAGCACTTTAGGGTGCTAAAAGTTATAAAAATTGGTTTTAGTAATTTTAAAGCAAAATCACAAAGTGTTAAAAAAGATACTCAAAGATTTTTTAAAAACTTTTTTCCAGCTATTTGGGGTAACTCTACCTTGCAAATAATGTCTTTTTTAGATACTTGGTTGGCTTCATTTTTAGTAAGTGGGTCTATTAGTTACTTATATTATGGAAATAGAATTTTTCAACTACCACTTGCTCTATTTGCAATAGCTCTTTCAATTGCTATATTTCCAACAGTTTCAAAGAAAATAAAAGCAAATGATAAGAGTGCAATTTTAGAGTTTAAAAAAGGCTTTTGGATACTAATATACCTGCTTACTGCTGCTACTGTTGGAGGGATAATATTTTCTAATGAAATTATATGGCTTTTGTTTGAAAGAGGTGCATTTACAAGGGAAAATACTATAGAAGTGGCAAAAGTTTTAGATATGTATATGATTGGATTAATACCTTATGGTTTAAGTAAATTATTTAATTTATGGCTATATGCCAATCACAGACAATCAATCGCTGCAAAAATTGCTACAGTATCTTTGGTTAGTTTTATTGCTTTTGCACTTATGCTAATAAAACCTATGGGGGCGCAAGGTTTGGCACTTGCAGGTTCAATTGCTGGTATAATTAGCTTCTTTTTAACTATAAAAGAGTTTGGATTAGGGCAAATGGTAACAATAGTTGATAAAAAAAGAACTTTAAATTTTACCATTATACTAACCCTTTTTACGATATTTCTTAGTATTATGCACATATTATGGATACATATATAGTTGTCATAACTATTTACATTAATAAAAATTTAAGATATAATTAAATTGTATAAAAGGGATTTCCCCTTAAATACTAAATAACTAATAAAGGATATACCATGAACACAAGTATTGTTGGAAAAAATATAGAGCTTACAGAGCCTATAAAAAACTATGCAGAGTCAGCTTTTGAAGCTATCAAAAAATATAATTTAGATATTATCTCTGCAAATATTGTGTTATCTCAAAACAAAAAGGGGGAGTTTAGTGTAGAGTTTGTTATTAATGTAAAAGATAAACATACAGTTGTTATTACACAAAAAGATAAAGACCTTTATGCTGCTATTGATTTAGCATTAGAGAGAGCTAAAAAGAATTTAAGAAGATATGCAGATAAAATTAAAGATCATCAAAATGGAGGAGTTAAAGATTTAGATAATGGTGATGCTGAAGTAAAAGTAGAGGATGATAGTGATGAAATTATTCAATTAGAGCCAAAACTATATAAACCTTTAGATTTTGATGAAGCAAAAGAGATGCTTGAGGAGTCTGATAAAGATTTCTTTGTATTTTATGATATAGATGGAAATATGAGAGTTTTAACTAAATTAGATGGTGGTAAATACGGATTATACTAAAATATAG
>Ga0256828_1001999_pt1 | contig 12418 bp, 14 predicted proteins | sample CV88metaG_FD_185993 | JGI IMG/M metagenome (GOLD analysis project Ga0256828, IMG submission 185993) | Hydrothermal vent microbial communities from East Pacific Rise, Pacific Ocean - CV88 | ecosystem: Environmental > Aquatic > Marine > Hydrothermal vents | place: Pacific Ocean: East Pacific Rise... | reverse complement strand
AAAAGTCAGTAGATGTTTACGAAAAAACCTTTGCATTCAACACACTCATAGCTGCTTGTATGGAAGCGTTAAATGCTTTAGACAAACAGAGCAACGAACAAGTATGGTCAGAGGGTCTTTACATCATCACTCACTTACTTGAACCGATTATCCCTCATGTTTGTGCAGAGTTAAGTGAAGAGCTTTTTGAGTCTAAAAACCTAAAAGGGAAAATAGAAATTTTAGAAGAGGTATTCGTTCAAGACAGTATTACACTTGGTGTGGCTGTAAACGGTAAAAGAAGAGCAGAGATAGAAGTAGATGCAGGAGCTGCTAAAGAAGACATCATAGCCATGGCAAAAGAGAGCATAGCCAAATGGTTAGAGGGTAAAAATGTGGTTAAAGAGATTTTAGTTCCGAATAAGATGGTGAACCTTGTAGTTAAATAACTACATCTGGTCACCCACACAAGCAGGAACTATTTTTCCATCTATTATCACAGCATCGGGACAAGTATCACAATAGCTTAGTGTCCCATCTTCGTCTATTTGAGCAGGGGCTTGAAATAGAACTCTTAAAAGTTTTAGCTCCCCCTTTTGCTTAGATATTTTCTTTAAAAAGGCTCGGTTTCCTTTTAAATCTCCTCCAAAAAATCCATTGATTTTTAGCAGTGCATAAGCTTTTTTCTCATCTTTCTCTTGAAAAAATGGGTATTTCCCTTTTATGACATAGTGGGCAAAGAGGTATATTTTCTCTAAGTAGCCCGACTTTACAGGGTGTATCATTGGCTCGGTTCCATCTGCTGGGTAAAACGTAGCCAATACATAAGAGAGCCATCTTGGGTCATCTTTTTTTCTGTTTGAAGAGAGGTAGGCAAAAGGTTTAAATGCAAACTGTTCAAACATATATTTCATTACATCAAAGTTGCTGTAGGGAACTTCATCGGTTTTTTTTGTGAAATTTAGGCTACCCTCAAAACCATTTTCCATATCTCCTTTTAACGGGTTAAAACGGGTATAGTCACGAAAGAGCGTCACGATAATATAAGTGATACTCTTTTCAGCGATGGCTTCTTCAACAGCAACTTTAATGGCATTCATATTGTGTTTATAAGAGGTAAAAATAATCGCCGACTCTATCCCTGCGTCATCAACCCTTCTTGCGATTTTATAGCGTAACGCTTTCACCTCTTTTTCATCAGCATTGATAGACAAATCTTTTCTAATTTGCCCCTCTTCAATATGAATAAAAATCAGCTTCACCCCTAACTTATGCAAGGTTTTCAGACGCTCTTCGCTAAGCAGTAGACCATTACTAAAAAGCTCTACTATAATATTTTTACTGGTCACATACTCAATAATCTCATCAAGTTTCGGATGCAAAAGAGGCTCACCACCAATAATCGCCAAAGAGTGGAGTTTACGATGTTTAACCATAAAATCTATCTCATCTTTTACTTTTTGTAAGGGTTTTATGTGTGTGGTATCGGTGTTGTAGCAGTTTTCACAAACCACATTACACCCTCTAATAATATCTATAAGACAGTGAGGAACATTGTGTTGTTTCCAAGGTAGTTTTAGGGCATTTTTGAGCATTATATATTCCTTATATGTTTTGAAAATTGAGAAAATATCTCTTTTGGTATATCTGTTTTTTCCATACAGTAGTAGGCTTTGTCAAAGGGATTGGTTATCTTCTTTATCGCTCTATATTTCTTAAATCCTATCTTAAAAATAAAGCTTATAGGCAAAGGATAGACAGGAAAATCACTCCCATAAAAAACCTTAGAGTGCAGAGCAGGAGTCTTGGCAATATCACGCAGATGTTTCACCCGTGTTGGCATACAAAAAGCACTGATGTCACCATAAAAGTTTTCATACGTTAGAGCCATCTCTCTCCACTCTTTATAGTATGACCTCTCATGTAGAAACATATGTGTTGCAGAGTGTGAAGCGATAACCTTAACCCCATGTTCTAGTGCCAGTTTCAGACGATGGGGATGGTTCAAGAAGTTGTTACTGTTTCGTAAAGCATGTTCCACTCCTGTGTGACTTAAAAGCATAATGTTATGTTTGGCTAAGTACTTATAAAAAGGGATACATTTGGTAGAAAGAGGGTCAATCTCCATGCTAGATGGAATCCATTTAATTAAAACAGCACCTCTACTTTTACAGCGTTTCAACTCCTCCAAGGCATCTTCACGATAGGGGTGAACACTTGCCCCAAAGAGAACTTTGTTTGACCTTTTTGAAAGCTCCCAAATGTACTCGTTAGAGCATATCATCTTGGTCTTTTTCTGATTAAATGTTCCATCTATGTTGTAGATGCCATCAATGGCTAAAAAGAGTGCTTTGTCTACCACACTCTCCTCTAAAAGCTCTATGATTTTGGTCGCTATCTTATCATCAAAACCATCATCTACAGAGGTCTCCACATTGAGGTGTTTGGCAAACATTTTAAAGACCATACTTCTTTTTAGTCTATCGGTGACAAAGTTTCCATACTTTTCTTGGTTCATCCCTGCAATGTGAACGTGCATATCTATAATCATCGTTTAGGCTTCTTGATGCGTTTTTTATCTTTCCAAGTACAAAAAGGAGGAGAACGTAAAAAGGAGTTGGTGGTTTCATTAGGGCATATCTCCGTCCCTGTGGTGAGCAGTGAATACCCACCAATAAGGCTATGGTCTCCGATGACAATAGAAGCCAAAAGTAACTCTCTTTCTCCCTCGTCAGTAGTCGCTATCACATGAGGATTGAGCCGAACTCCCATCCCAAAGGAGACAAAATCTCCAACTTCCAAAAATGACCTATCGAGTATGGTCGTATTTGGAGCCCAAAAGGTCATCTTTCCGATTTTTGCTCCCCACAAGCGAAGCCACATACTGTAGAGTGAGGGGACAGAACGAAGCAACTCCTCCAAAAAAGGAAAACGAGAAAATATAGTCTGTAAAGAACTCAAAAACCACCACGTCATAAACTCTCTTGAACCAAAAGGAATGTGGGTGTTCTTGATGGGAAAAAGTAGCAGAACCAACCGAGCCAAAAGAGGAGGCAAAAGGTAGAGCGTAGCCAAAGCCCAAACGATACCGATGTTCATGCCAATAAGGAGGGTTAAAATAAGTAGAAAAAAGGTCAAGTAGTTAAAGAGAACAAAGAGGATTTTTTGGGAGGTGGAGAACTCTTTTAACATGGTGTTGTCTATTTTATTATCATCAATAATATCGTCCATATAAACTCCTAATATGGTTGAAAGGTTAGCCAAATAATTTAAAATAGAACATAAAAGAATATAATTAGCTTATGAAAGCAGACAACAAAAGCCCACTAAACATACGATGGCTCTACATGAGCTATTTAGCATTTTTATTTTTCATCCTCTACGGCTCAGTCAACCAATACACCTCATTGGGTACAGCTCCAAGCTCATTTATTTTTGAGTGGGAGAAGAGTATCCCATTTGTAGAGGAATGGATACTCCCTTATACGATGATTTACCCTATGTTTATACTAGCCTTTCTATTGCCTCAAAGTAACAGAGAACTAACTCTTTTGGCATGGCGTTCACTTATTATCATTCTTTTTTCAGTATTGATATTTCTATTTTTCCCTCTAGCCTTTAGTTTTACCAAACCTGAAACCGAGCATTTTAATTGGTTTTTAGAAGCTATAGAGTTGGTTGACCTACCTTACAACCAAGCCCCATCACTTCATGTTAGCTTCTCTGTGGTGCTTTGGTTCTCACTTGCCAAGAGAGTTAAAGCGTGGTGGGGAAAGGCTCTTTTGGCTCTGCTGTTTTTTACTATAGCCATCTCCACACTTTTTGTCTATCAGCATCACTTTATAGATGTGAGTACAGGGGCATTGGTTGGAGTGTTGAGTTGTTATTTTATAGGGAAAAAGTCTTTTTCTAGGTTAGCAAAAGTAGAGGATTTGAAGAAAGCACTGTTTCTTCTGACTGGGTCGCTTTTGGCTGTGGTGCTTTATTTTCATGTTTCTTTTTGGTTTGGCTTGGGGTTTCTTTTTCTTCTTCTTTGGTCGGTAGGATTGGCTTTTTTGAAGCGTAAATAATTCTAACTATTGTAAGCTCATCTTGACATAATACACCAAATGGAGTATAATAAGTTCAACTAACGAATAAAAGGTAAAATTATGAAGATTCAAACAAGTGTAAGAGTAGAAGATGTGTTCTATAACGAAGCAAAAGAAGTATTTCAAAAGTTTGGTTTGAGCTTTGGAGATGCTGTCAATATTTTCCTAGCAAAAGTAGCAATGGAAAAAGGCATTCCTTTTGATTTAACACTTCCAAGCGAAGAGCTAAAAGGTCGTTTAGAAAATATAGAGACCGATAAAAATACCCAAACCTATAAAACAACTGATGCACTCTTTGAGGATTTAGGAATTTAGCGTGTTAGAAATAAGAATAGAAAAAGCATTTAAAAAAGATATTGCTAGAGACAAAAAGAGTGGTCTTTATAATGAAGATGATTTTGAGATTTTAAAAACAATGATTTCTGACCTTCAAAATGAACGAGAGATAGATGAAAAATTTAAACGACACCCTCTAAAAGGTACAATGAAAGGTTTTGAGTCTATTCATCTTAAAGGTGATTGGCTTTTGATTTTTAAGGTTGATGAGGAGTTTTTGAGCTTGGTTATGTTGGGAAAACATACGCAGGTTTATAAGAAGTTTAAGTGATTTTGTGAAAAAAATTATAGAGAAATATAAAGATACTTTATCTATCAACGAAATAAATACTTTATTAAAAATAGATAGTAAAAGTATCTTATTCTTTGACCTTGATGGTACATTAATTGATACTGATTATTCCAATTTCTTGTCATATAAAAAAGCAATTCAAGAAATTATAAATCCAAGTTATGATATTTTATATGATATAAATAAAAGGTTTACACGTCAAACTATCAAAGAACTATTTCCTACTATTAATCAAATAAATTTTGAAAAAATAATTCAACGAAAAAATATATTATACAAAAACTATTTATTTGAAACTAAATTAAACAAGTTATTCATAGAAATATTAAAAATACTTTCAAAAACAAATATAACTGTATTGGTTACACATAGCCATAAGGATAGAGCTGTTATGCTATTGAAACATCATATGATTTTTGATAAGTTTACTTACAGATTTTATCAACAGAATATAAATGAGGGAAAAGTCAATAAGTTCCAATATGTCTTAACTTCTTTGAATATTAATTCTAATTCTATTTTTCTATTTGAAAATGAATCTTTAGAAATAGAGAAAGCCATAATCTTAGGTATACCTATTGAAAACATCATTAATGTTAAATTAATAACCTCAAGGAAATAATAATTATGACATCCTTTACAATCTCAAAAAATAATTTCTTAAAACAAGATATTGAAGCTTTTTATCGTGATCAATATAATGATTCAGGCTATCTCCTAGATTTTAAAAATACTTATGGAAAACCAGAAAAAACAGATACTGAAAGCTATAGAAAAAAAATTTTACAAGATTTAGACAATGCCTCTTCAACGCTAAAAAAAATATTAAAAAAAGATTTACCAAAAATTTTAAAAAACTCATCTCATAATTCTCTAACAGTTTGTGTTGTTCCACGAGCAAAAGCACAAAAAGAATATAATGAAAATCAATTAAAATTCAAATCTAGAGTGAGTATGCTTGTTAATAGTTTAGATTATTTTGATAATGGTACAGACTATATTATTCGACATAGTAATACAAAAACAACACATTTTAAAGAAGAAACTCCACCTAATTATAATAATGATTTTCCAGAGCCATCTGAAGGAATAACCTTAAAGACCTGCAATATCTCTAGTGATGTAAAAGATAAAAATATTTTATTAATTGATGATATATATACTCATGGAGTAAATATAGATGAAGATGCTATTCAAGCATTATTAGATGAAGGTGCTAATTCTGTAATTTTTTATGCTCCTGCTAGAGCATCGTAAGGTATTAAAATGATTCTCTCAGAAAATGTAATAAATATTTTAACAGCTAAAAGTTATAAAGGAATAGGTAGAGCTTGGATAGTTAAGAATCTAAAAGGTAATGAATCTATTCAAGAGATTATTAATTTATTAAACAAAGATTCAAAAGAAGAAGATGAAATAACAGTTGAAACTTTTTCTAATATAGCTAATATGATAAAAAATAAAATCCAGAAATTAGAAAATTCTATGGATGGAGTTGTTGCTCTTGGTGATGATACTTTCCCAAAATATAGGGGAGAGGTTAAGAATAGTGAACAACCAATAGTTATTTTCTATAAAGGAAATTTAAATCTATTAAGTCTCGAAAATAAAAATATTGCCGTCATTGGATTATTAGATGTTGATGATAATATTGAAAAAACAGAACGGATAGTAGTTTCAGAACTAGTTAACCAAGGTGCAACTATAGTTAGTGGATTGGCTTTGGGTTGTGATTCAATTGCTCATCAACAAGCTTTAGATTCTTATGGAAATACAATAGCTATTTTACCTAGTGCATTGAATGATATTGTTCCTGCTAAAAATAAGCAATTGGCAAGTGATATTATTGGAAATAATGGATTATTAATTACAGAATATTATGAAGAAGTTAAATCTAAAAGTGAATCAAATAGTAGATTTCAAGAGCGTGATAGGTTACAAGCACTTTTTAGCGATGTAATTATTCTCTCAGCAAGTTATGCTAAAGATGATTCGGTAAAAGATAGTGGGGCAAGATTAGCTATGCAATATGCTTTAAATTATTCTATTCCAAGAGCTGTTATTTATAATTCAACTACTGATATGGATAATCAAAAATATAATTTAAATAGGCAATTAATAACTGAGGATAAGGATATAACTATTATAAATGAAGAAAATTTACTTTTGTCAGTTAAAAAAATATTGCTAAGTCAGTCAAATAAAAACAATGCACCTACTCAAGCTACATTTGATTTTTAAATCTGATTCCTTATGAAAATATAATGGAGATATTTGAGTTTTACATATAGATATCATTGAATCATCAATCACTTTTGTATGCAGATTAATGTCGGGTATAGAGAAGTCAACCTACGCCGTTTCCTATTTTTTGGTAGGTTGAAGTTCTTTTTACGAGGGAATTTTCTCTATTTAAATAGAGCCTCCAACCACCTATCATCATTCCCCAAAGGCAATCCATCTTTTTCATCTATCTCTTTTCTCAACATAAAATTCATAGAAAAATAACCGATAAGTTTACGAATAGAGTTTAGATTCCCTCGACGGTTTTTTGCCCGTTTGAAGATAGCCGAGATACTATAAAATCGTCTTCTAGCTCTCAAACAAACCTCTCTTATCTCTTCGCTCTCTATGTGTTCGGTTTTGTAGGGGATGTCGTTAAATCTGTAAGTAGGGTTGAGCCACCAAGGGTCGCCCAGCAAAATGCCGTCGCGTTTCATGTTGTAGTAGAGTTTGGTACCAGGGAAGGGCATGAGGTGGTTGAATGCTCCGATGAAAAGTCCGTTGTCAATGGCGAACTCGACCGAGGCTTCAAAATCTTCTGCTGAATCGGTATCGTAACCGAAGATGAATGTTCCATAAATTCCCATGTTGTAGCTGTGAATCTTTTTAATATGCCCCTCTATCTCCTCTTTTTCTATCATGCTGACCATGAAGTTTTTGCCCATTTTTTTGAGTGACTCCTTTTTGAGTGACTCGAAGCCTATCAAAATCCCTGCACAGCCACTCTCTTGCATGAGTTGGAGTAGCTCTTCATCTTCTGCCATGTTGAGTGAGCCTTGGCTAATCCACTTGATTTTAAGGGGGATGAGTTGGCGTAGTAGCTCTTTGGTGTACTTGATGTCACCCACAATGTTGTCATCGACAAAGAATATAACCTTGCTTCCTGTCTGCTTGATATCTTCGATAATCAAATCAATCGGTTTGGCAATAAACTTGGAGTTGGTAGCTGAGGCGACAGAGCAGAACTCACAGTCAAAGGGGCAACCACGACCTGTCTCGACACATTTGAGTTTGAGGTAGTTTTTCCCCTCAAATATATCACGTCTGGGCAGTCGGAACTTAATCTCTTTAAGAGGTTTTGGCTCGTACTCTCTTTTGAGTTCGCCTTTTTTACAGTCTTCTATGACATCTTCCCAAACATCTTCAGCAGAGCCTTTCATGACACTGTGGGCATACTGTTTCACCTCGTGGGGCATGAGCATGGCATGATACCCTCCGATAATACTCTTGACCCCTCGCTTGGCAAACTCAGCTGAGATTTCATAGGCTCTTTTGGCTGTGTAGGCTTCAACATTTATCCCCACCAAGTCGGCATATTCATCAAAATCAATCTTTTCACCGATTCGCTCATCTATAAATTTTAGTTCCACCTCAGGAGGTGTCAACCCTGCAATGGTCGCGATGGGCAGAGGCTCTATCATCCATGTACGCACATATTTATCACTCGATTTCCTACCGATGTGAGGGACTATTAATATTATTTTCATATTGACCTTTTCGTTTAACCGTTTATTGAAGTAAGTATATCATATAATTCACCATTAAGTAACCAAAAGTAACACTAAAAAGGGAGGAGAGAGGATGTCGTTTGAGTTTAGATTGGCAAGAGAAGAGGATGACCAAGAGCTTAGAGAACTACTTCGTGACATTGAGATGTCTGGAGATATCGCTCTCTCTTTTGAACATGAACCCAACTATTTTGTGGCAAGTAACTGTGCCAATTTAAATAGTCAAACGATGTTGGTGGTCGATAGAGAGAGAAACTCCATCGTCGGAGTCGCCTCTCGTGCCATTCGTTACGCTTATGTCGATGGTATCAAGACCAAAATAGGCTACCTCAGTAATCTTCGAGGAAAAAAAGAGGTACGAAATGCTTTGCTCTTAGCAAAAGGATACAAGTTTCTAAAAAAGCTTCATGGTGATGCTGAGGTGAACTTCTATATATCGACCATCTTTAGTGACAACAACGTTGCTCAAAATATCTTGACCAGTCAAAGAGCAGGTTTACCGATATACCAAGAGAGAGGGAAGATAACCACAGGGTTTATCTCGCTTATGGGTCGCCATAAATTTCACGTACCTCAGGTTGTACGCTTTAGTGAATCGACACAGAGCATCAAAGGGGTGGTTGAGTTTATAAACCGTTACAATGCCAAGTTTCAATATGCTCCTTGTTATAGTGTCGAGGATTTTGTGGGTGAAGATAAGCTCGTGGGATTCTCTACCAATGAACTCTATCTCTATATAAAAGAGGGCAAAATAGCAGGAGTCATGGGAGCATGGAATCAGACCTCATTTAAGCAGGTCAAGGTCAACGGCTACAGCAAAACCTACCAATACCTACGACCTCTCTACAACCTTTACACCAAACTAAAAGGCGTTCCACCTCTACCACCTGTTGGTTCGTATATCCAAAATATCTATGGCTCATTTATAGCGATAGAAGATAACGATATTGAGGTCTTTCATGCTTTGTTAAACAGCATCAAAGAGCGTTGGGCAAATAGAGGTTTTAGCTATATTGCCATTGGGTTTCATGAGAAACATCCTCTGCATGGTGAGCTTTTGAAGTGTTTGTCACAGAAGTTGGAAAGTGTGCTTTATGAGGTTTATTGGGATGATGAAGAGGTTGTGTTGCCTAAGGAGGGGCTTGTGCCTTATGTGGAGATTGCGACATTATGAAAATAGGAAAAGTGTGTGGAAAATTATAGTAAACAAGTAGCGAAGATTAGCCAAGATGAAAAACAACAGATGTACGCCATCCTATCCAAATACTTTCTAGGAACATCTTTTAAAGAGTTTGAGCATGACCTTTCTCAAAAAGAGATAGCCATTTTTATTGCAAAAGAGGAGAAAATCATGGGCTTCTCTACATTGGTTTGTAGCACGGTTGAGGTAAATGGTCATAGTGTTCCTGTAATATTCTCAGGTGATACCATTGTCGAGCAAGAGTATCGGAAGAGTGCAGGTTTGGGGATTGAGGTGGCTAACTATTTTGATAGGATACGCAAGAGGTATGGTGGCACGGTCTACTATCTACTCTCTACCAAAGGGTGGCGTACTTATAAGGTTTTGCCATTCTTTTTTAATGAATATTATCCACGAGCCAATCGAGAGATGCCCTCTCAAATACAAGAGGTAAGAGATGCCTTTTGTCGAGCAAAATATGGAGAGAGTTATGATGCCAAAAAGGGATTAATCGTAGCCAAGGGTGACCCCCAACGTTTACGTTCTGAAAATAGTATTGATGCCTCTTATCCTGAAAGAGAGAGTGAAGATATTGCGTTCTTTTTTGAGCAGAACCCTGACTATTTGGAGGGGACGGAGTTGGTCTGTATTGCGTCAATTGACGAGGCAAATATTACCAAACGGTTTAAGAGGTTGAGTCGATGACTATGGTTGCCAATTTTATTTGGTTTTTGAGTACGGTTGGTGATAGATGGAAGTGGAGGAGAGCCAAAAGAGATGTTGCAACGGTTCAAAAAGAGAGACTGCTAGAGCTGATAAGAGCAAACGAAGATACAGCTTTTGGTAGAGATTTTAATTTTGCCAATATCAACTCTCTTGCAGATTATCAGAAGCAAGTTCCCATACAGAACTATCAGGACTTTGAACCATATATTGAGAGAGTTGCTAAGGGTGAAGACTCTGTGCTGACTGCTGAAAAGGTGAAACTCTTTGAACCATCGAGTGGGACAACTTCAGGAAAAAAGCTCATCCCCTACACAGACAAACTCCAAGCCGAATTTCAAGTGGGGATTAATATCTGGCTGAATCAACTCTACCTTAAATACCCCAAGTTATTTCTAGGCAAAATGTATTGGTCTATCTCACCTGTGGCAGAGCAGAAGCGAAGCGTTGGTGGAATTCCCATTGGGTTTATGGATGATGCTGAGTATTTGGGTGCGATACAGAAGCGACTCAAAAATGTACTAATGGTGATGCCTGACTCTATGCAAGAGATAAAAGAGGTCAAAGGATTTCAGTACCACACGGCTCTTTATCTCCTCGCCGAAGAAAAACTCTCACTTATCTCGGTTTGGCATCCATCATTTTTTATGCTAATACTGGATGTGATGGAGGAGCATTGGGAGCAACTTATCGCTGAAATTAAAATTATGAAACCTAAAAGGGCGTATAAATTAGAGAGAATAGATAAAAAAAATTATGAGCAGATATGGCAAAACTTAGCCCTTATCAGTTGTTGGGGTGATGCACAGGCAGAGCATTCATTTGAGCAGTTGAGAGGGCTTTTCCCAAATACCCCTTTTGAGTCGAAAGGGTTAATCGCCACCGAGGGGTTTATCTCTTTTCCTCATCGCGACCAAGAGGGAGCAAATCTCTCGGTGCTTTCTCATTTTTTCGAGTTTCGAGAGCAACAAAGTGATGAGATATTTTTGGCTCATGAGTTGGAAGAAGGCAGAGAATACTCTGTTATTATGACCACCTCAGGTGGATTGTACCGTTATGAGATAGGCGATATAGTTAAAGTAATGGGCTTTGATGGGGATTGTCCTATTATTAAATTTATCGGTAAAAAAGATTACTTTGTAGATATGTGTGGTGAGAAACTTTCTGAGATAGAGGTGGATATTGCTGTTAAAAAAGTTTTAAAAGCCTTTGCGTTAAAGCCTAATTTTTGGATGGTTGCACCTACAAGAGATGAGGATGGAAAGGTGAACTATATACTCTTTATTCAGCTTTGTGAGACTTTAGAGAAAGAGAAGATACTGTTTGAGATAGACCAACTGCTTCAAGCTAACTTTCACTATAAATATTGTCGAGAGTTGAGGCAACTAGGAGCGTTAGAGTGGTTTTCCATAGATACTACGGAAAACCCTGTAAAGCGATATTTTGAAGTCTCTCAGGCAGAGGGAAAACAGTTGGGGGATATAAAGCCTAAGGTCTTGCATGGGAGGCTTGATTGGGATGTTGAGTTTTTGGGTAAATATTTGTGATTTTAATAAAGTAGTTGACTCTTCTCATCGTAATTTGATATGAAAATTGGCATAATTTAAAAAAGGAAACTAATGAAGGTAACAGTAAAGTTTTTTTCTATCTTATTTAATCTTTTGGCTTGGATAGGTATGTTCTATGGATTATATAACCTAATATTATTTAAAATGGTGAAAATATATAGTATTTCTTCAGGAGTTTTATTACAAAATGGTCTTTCTAGTACGTTTTACAGTATATTAGGAGTTGTTTTATCTGTTCTTTTAGCAATTTCAATTGGATTTAGTAAAAATATTTATTTCAAAAAGTCATCTATACTTATTTTTGTTCTTTTATTATGTGTATTTGCTTTTGGTAATTGGATTTATTTTGAAATAAAAATGAATTAATATATTTTTAACTTATATGACTGGTCGCTCATCCACATACCCATTTGGCAACGCAAACCGTGGGTCATTATAAAGTCGATGGATAAAGAGTT
>Ga0256828_1001998_pt1 | contig 12422 bp, 8 predicted proteins | sample CV88metaG_FD_185993 | JGI IMG/M metagenome (GOLD analysis project Ga0256828, IMG submission 185993) | Hydrothermal vent microbial communities from East Pacific Rise, Pacific Ocean - CV88 | ecosystem: Environmental > Aquatic > Marine > Hydrothermal vents | place: Pacific Ocean: East Pacific Rise... | reverse complement strand
TAATGTTAATTCCTACACAAAAAATAAGGCTGGAGTAGATTTGGTATCTACTTATATGACTAAGTGGTTTAAGGCTTTAGGCTTTGAAAATATCTGTTATAAGCGTGAAGAGATAGGTGACCATAATTTGTATATAAGTCCAAGAACCGAAGGGATAAAAATCTTACTTTTAGGTCATAACGACACGGTTTTTCCTCAAGGGAAGTTTGAAAACTACTCAGAAGATGCAGAGTGGATATATGGACCGGGTGTATGTGACATGAAAGGGGGCAATATGGTTGCTCTTCAAGCACTAAGAAATGTCTATGAAAAAAATGGGAAAATAGAAAATATAGATATGTTACTCGTATCAGACGAAGAGACAGGTTCAGATGACAGTAAAATGCTAAGTTCTAAACTGGCAAAAGACTATGATGTATGTTTTGTATTTGAAGCAGCAGGAGAAAAACTCGAAGTAGTTACAGGTCGTAAAGGTGTAGGGACTTTTACCATAAGCATAGAAGGAAAAGCTTCTCATGCAGGTGTACGCTATGCCGAGGGAATAAACGCAAACCTAGAAGCATCACATAAACTGGTAGAACTCACCAAACTTACCAACCTTGAGATAGGAACTACTGTAAATGTAGGGAAAATATCTGGGGGAATCGGGGCAAATACCATCTCACCTACGGCTGAACTACTTTTGGAGTTACGCTATACAAAAAACTCTGAAAGGGACAGACTTTTAAAAGCATTAGAGAGCATAACCAATACCTCTTATGTAAAAGGAACCAAAGCAACACTTTCGGGACTGATTCAACGTGATGTTATGGAGCCAAATGAGGCACAATTGACACTCATCAAACAAATAGAAAATATATCAGGCACAATGCTTCCAACAGAACAGCGTGGTGGTGTTAGCGATGCAAACATAGTGGCATCACAGGGTGTCACCACACTGGATGGTTTTGGACCTTTTGGTGATGGTGACCATACAGTAAACGAAAGAGCATTAAAGAGTAGTTTTGAGCAGAGAATAGAACTGATGAGCAAAGTGTTGACTCATCATCAAAAATTTAAACAAATATAATATCATCATAAGGAGATAATAATATGTCAGATAAAAGAACCATAGGTATGTGGCTTTACCAAAACAGTGGTGGAGAAGCTATAGGAAAAAAAATAAAAACACAATTAAGAGAACGTAATATAAAAACCATAGACAACGTTAACTTGCGTCATGCTACAGCTAAAAATGGGAACATCGTTCACAACAAAGTTAAGCTTAATAAACTTGATTTGTTTTTCTCTTATAATGCTGGTGAACAGACTTTATATCAGACCTATTTATATCAGGCACTTAACCGTGTGATTCCTATGATTAACTCTTATGAAGCTTTTGCACTAACAGAAGATAAATTTCATACTTCGTTTATACTAAGAAATAACAATGTAAGAACAGCTGACTATCGTCTTTGTCACCGTGATGATGGTGCTGAACTTAAGAAGATTATCAAAAAATGGGACAAAATGGTCTACAAACCAACCGACGGTTGGGGTGGTGTAGGACTTACCAAAATAGAGAGCGAAGCAAACCTAGACATGCTTATGCCTTTTTTAAACCAGATGGATTTACGTTACTTTTTCGTTGAGAAGTTCATACAGTATGACAACACAGACTTTAGAGTAGACATCGTCGATGGTCAGTTTGTAGGATGTTACGGACGTAAAGCTGGTGGTGATGACTGGCGAACCAACATCACCTCTGGTGGTTCTGTCTTTATGAGAGAAGCAAACGACGAGATAGTTGACATAGCAACCAAAGCAGCCAAAGCATGTGGGGCTGATATTGCTGGGGTTGATATTATTTACGACCAAGAGAGAGAAGAGTATGTGGTACTAGAAGTAAATGGAATACCAGCATTTGCAACACCAGAACAAGAAAAAATGGGACTAAACTTTAACGATAGAAAAATTGACTTAATCGTTGACTTGATAGACAGAAAAACAAAAAAACAATAAAAAAACAACAGACAAAGGAATGACAATGGGCTTAAGCAACAAAGAACTACCAAAATTAGGATTCTTATACATGGATTATGTATTAAGATTTTTCGACTACTCTAACTTTAAGGGTTGGCCAAACAAAATAGAGACTGTAACTTACCACTGGGGAAAAGACAAAAAAAGATTTATACAAGAGGTTAAAGATAAAAAGATAGATGTACTTATAGGAAACATTCCTGCAACAGCATATGAGACGTTTAGAGAGATTGCTCGTGCTTTACCAAATGTACGTTTTATTCCATCTTTAGATACTCAGTTTTCTAACAAATCAAAAGAAAATGTAACCCGTTTTGCATGGAAGTATGACTTACCTATTCCTAAAACATACATCTACTACAACAGAGAAAATGGTGATAAATTTCTAAAAAAGACTGAATATCCAAAAATCGTTAAAAAATCTTATGGTCCTTCTAACTATGGTGGATACTTTGTACATAAAGTAGACTCATACAAAGAGGCAAAAGAGCTTTATGCTAAGAAAAAATACCACCCAATGTATTTTCAAGATTTTGTTCCAATGGAAGCTGATATTCGTGTAATGCTTATCGGTCATAAGCCTGTTTGTGCATTTTGGAGACGTGCTCCTGAAGGTGAATGGTTAACCAATACTTCTCAAGGTGGTTCTATGGATTACATGAATGTTCCTAAAAATGTTCTTGACCTTGCAGTTCGTGTATCAAAAGCTGCCAACGCTGAGTACTGGGCATGTGATGTTGCTTATGGTAAAGATGGAAAAGTTCGCATACTAGAGTGTGCAACTGCTTTTGCTGCTTTCCCTTACATAAGAGACTGGATAGGTCAATACATCATGTGGAGTCTGAGTAAAGGTAGATTTAGAAAACCACATATGCCTATGTTTAACTGGGAAGAGTTAGGGAAAATCTCTCCTGACTTACTAAGAACCATGAGACATATTACTTTTGGTCAGTACAACGCTTCTTACGATGGTTCGTACTTCGGTAACAAGAAAAAAATGTATGGTGAAGGTGAATACTACCTACATGAGCTTGACTCTGCTTATAAAATGTTTGATGTAAAAGAGAGAACATTTGAAGAGTGGCCAAGTGAAAAGTGGAACTACCAAGACCGTTTTGCTCTTAAAAACATAAAGTCTATGAAAGTTCCTGCTCTTAAAAAAGAAGATGCACCTGAAGCAGCTGGAGATGAAGCAAGTCCTGCTGTTGATATTACTGAAGATCAGCTAGAAATTTTACTCCTTACAGTTAAAGGTTTAACTGAGAAAAAGTTAAAGAAGATACTTGACTTCTATAACCATGAAGAGTTAATTAACGTTTTAGAAATGGATCCAAGAGCATTGGAAAATGTAAAAGGTATTAAAACTAAAATGATTGAAAAAATCGTAGCAGTATGGGATGAGTATAAAACCAAATAAGTTTTATGCTCTCCTTCACGTCGAGTAGACTTCTACTCGACGAATATCCTCAATAGCCCTCTAAATAGAAACATATAATAAATATTTATTTATATTATAATTGATAGATGATTCATTAAACTCCATATAGGTAACAATCTGTTAAAATTTCACTCACTTAACATAGGGGAAACCAATGAAACAACAATATAAATCTTATGAAGAAAGCTGTGCCTTTCTTCAAGCATGTGTTGAAAAATATCCAGACATTATTAGCTTAGAAAATATTGGTACCACATGGGAAAAACGACCAATCTTACTGGCAACCATCTCTCTCAACGTTGCCTATGCAAAACTCAAACCTGCCCTACTTTATACGGGAACTGCTCATGCACGTGAGTGGATTGGGCATGAACTGGCTATAGACTTTATAGACTACATTCTTCAAAACTACACCAACAACCCAGAGATACTAGAGACACTAAGTAAAAACACACTTTACATCGTTCCATGTCTTAACCCTGATGGGTTTGAGTATTCTCGTAAACACTTCTCATTTTGGAGAAAAAACAGAAGAGACAACGGTGATGGCACCTTTGGCGTTGACTTAAACCGTAACTTCTCTATAGGTTACAGAAAGTCTACCAATACCTCTAGCAATGTTTATGGTGGTCCTCACCCTTTCTCTGAGCCTGAAACACTGGCAATCAAAAAGTTTGTAGATGAGCATGAAAACATTACCATCGCACTTGATTACCATTCACAAGGAAATGTATTTTTCCCTGCTCATAAGTTTAACCATGAGAGTGAAATAGAGGGAACAGACATGAATGCACTTTGTGCCAACATGAACTACCATATACACAAAGTGACAGGACGACACTACGGAATTAACCGTGGTAAGCCACCTACAAAGCTTATTTCAGGTTCTGGTCGTGAGTACTACTACTCAAAAGGTATTATTGCCATTGTTGTAGAGGTGGGGACAAGAAACATTCCTGACTACATTCAAAATATGTCAGAGTCTGTACAAGAGAACATACCTGCACTTCTTTATGCACTAAATGAGGCAAGTAACTATGGAAAATCTGCACCAAAAAGAGTAGAAAACTTCCACATAGATGAGTTCTCAGATAGTTCATGCACTCTTAGCTGGGAGTATGAAGAGAACCCAAATGTATACTTTAAAATATACAGAAACTTAAACAATAAAATGGCATGTAATGAGTCATCTCTTATAGGTATTACTTGCAACAAAAACTTTATAGATGAGAACCTAAAAAGTGGAACCATGTATTTTTACTACATTAGAGCCGTAAACAAACTGACTAAAATAAAGTCACCTTATGCACCAAAAGTAAAACTAAAAACATTACTTGATGAACAAGAGTTTTCAAGAACTATTTTCCCTCATGCTGCAGACGTAGGATATGTATCTGAAAAATCACCAGAAGCAAACCATGGACATTTTGGAGTAAACTCTCTAAAAGTTGGTATTAGTGAAGGAAGAGGTATCTCTTATGGTGTTATGACTTTTGATTTGTCTAGTATTCCTGAAAATGCTATTATTTTAGATACCAAAATTTCTCTCTACCCTCTTAACCGTGTCTCTGCGAAAATAGAAAAGTTTGGTGAATGGTCACTCTCTATTATAGACAATGAGACCGTTCCAAATATACGTGATTTTGATCAAGTACATAAAGCAAAACATCTAAAAACTCTTGGGGCAAGTATTCCTTCTGAAATGTTAACACAAGGTATCTGGTCACACTGGGACTGTAATGAGTTTGAAAACAAGATAGTTCAAAAGAAATTAAAAAAGAGAAAGCTCACACTAAAACTGGCTGGTCCTACCACTCTACCTGTAGGAAGAGACTCACAAATAATGGTCTTTGACATTGGATATGGAAACCAAGGTGGAGGGTTACACTATAGACCATCTATCGACATAAAATATACCGTTCCTAGTGAAAAAATCTGTATTGAACTTCAAAACTCTATGACCATAGCACCAGATGAGATTACACATGAAACAATGGCATGTGGATTTAATAAAGATGATGAAAAAATCTATGCTTATATGTCTTTTGACCTCTCTACACTACCAAATCCTGATGAAGCAGTTATTACTGATGCGTGGATAGAAATTTCAAATACCTCAACCGTTAAAAAAGAGATTGATATTCGTTATAACGTTGAGTTTATTGACCTAGAAGAGTTTGGTTATCAAGATATTAAAGAGCGAGAACGTATAGAATTTATTGGTTACGAAGTAAGTTCAGCTGAGCTGGGTACTAAGAAAAAACACCATTTTATTTTTGACCACTATTCAAAACTGGCACTAGAAGAAAAACACCGTTCTGGAGATGAAGCCAAATTTATTATTCGTCCTACATCAGTACTTTCTCGTGACCATGTCATCAACTGGGCATATGAAGGAAAAGATGCTGCAAAACTAAAAGTTAGATACATAAAAAGAAGAAAGTTCCCACTCCCTTCACCTGTAAATCTCAAAACGACCATTGAAAACAAGTTGATTAAAATTTCTTGGGATAAAGTAACTGATGATGACCTAGTCGGATACTATGTGGTAAGAAATCGTTGGCATACTCCTAAAAATCCATTTGATGGAGTTAAACTTTATGCAGGTGTAGACAACTATACTTTTGACAACTATGGTTCTACCAATATAGACAAATACTTTGCTGTATTTACCTACGATAATGTGCCTAATTTTTCACAAGCTTCTTTGGTAGAGTACAAGGCAAAATAATTCTCTTCATAAGCTGTAGAGTATGAAATATTCATACCTACAGCTTACCTAAACTATGATAAAATTCGCGAAAATATTTCACGAAGGAAATTATGTGTTCAATCTTCAGAACTACTCTACTCAGAACATTAAAAACGATGTTCTCTCAGGAGCCTTGGTTGCTGTTGCCTTAGTGCCAGAAGCCATCGCTTTTTCATTTATTGCAGGGGTCTCACCAATAGTCGGTCTCTATGGTGCATTTATCATTGGTCTTATTACCTCTTTACTTGGTGGTAAACCAGGTATGATTTCAGGAGCTACAGGTTCTGTTGCTGTTGTCTTTATCTCATTGGGGTTGGCTGTTAACCACATGTACCCTAACCTCGACAAAGAAGCCCTCTCCATGATGATACTTAACTATATCTTGGTTACCTCTATTATTGCTGGTCTTATACAAATAGCCATTGGATTATTAAAAATGGGTAAATTTATCCGTTTGGTTCCACAACCAGCACTTTTTGGTTTTGTAAACGGTTTGGCAATTGTTATTGCATTGGCTCAACTAAAATTCCTAGAGCCTAAAGATGTAGAACAGTACCATGGTTGGTTAGAAATTCTAAAAGCCAGTTTCTCTGAAAATTACATTATGTATATTATTATTGTTATTACCATGGCAACCATGTACTTTTTACCAAAAATCACCAAAGCTGCACCAGCTGGGCTTATTGCTATTGTTGTTATTACTCTTGTGGTTTACTTTACAGGAATGGACACCAAACTGGTAGGTGACCTAGCTGACCTCTCAAATGTCTCTATGCCGAGCTTTGTAATGCCTATGGGTGAGCTCTTTTCTTGGGAATCCATGAAAATTATTTTACCAGTTGCAATTATTGTTGCACTTGTTGGGCTTATTGAGTCGTTACTTACCCTTTCAGTACTTGATGAAATGGGTGGAGAACGTGGTTCAGGAAACAAAGAGTGTGTAGCTCTTGGTATAGGAAACACCACCTCTGGTCTCTTTGGTGGTATGGCAGGTTGTGCCATGATTGGGCAGAGTGTTATCAACTTTACTTCTGGTGGACTGGGGAGACTATCTTCTTTAACAGCAGCATTATTACTTATTATCTTGGTAGTAAGTTTCTCTTCTGTTATTGCAGCCATTCCTGTTGCTGTTCTCGTGGGTATTATGTTTATGGTAAGTATCGGAACCTTTGAGTTCTCATCGCTTAAACGTATTAAGTACATGCCAAGATCAGATGCATTTGTGTTAGTGGTGGTAACCATTATTACTGTATTCTTTGACTTAGCAGTAGCTGTTATTGCTGGTATTATTATCTCTGCATTGGTATTTGCTTGGAAACATGCTAAGATATTTTCTCGAACAGAAATTAAAGATGGGAAAAAAATCTACTACCTTGAAGGACCTCTATTTTTTGGTTCCGTAACTTCATTTCATGAGCAGTTTGATCCTAAAGGTGACCCTGATGAGGTTATAGTTGACTTTAAAGATGCCAGAGTTATGGACAGTTCAGGTACAGAAGCCATAGATACATTAACTGAGAAGTACAAAAAAGAGGGTAAAAAACTTACACTTAAACACTTGTCAAATGACTGTAAAAAGGTGCTTACAACAGCTGGACCATTTTGTAGTTACGAAGAGGATGACCCAACTTATAAAGTTGCTGTCAACCAATAGAGATAAACTCTCTATAGTTTCCCCATAAAGTTATGGGGAAACATATTTTTTTAATACTCTAAAACTGTTTCAGCCTTTTTTACGGCATCATTCATCTCTTTTAAAAGCTCTCTGTTTTCATCCACTATGACCATTAACTCTTTTTTATCTAAGTTATCTTTTTCATAAAGTGGTTTCAGTTTAGACCAAAGCTTTGCAACCTTATCATACTGTGCTTTTAAGTCAGCATCAGTAGGCTTAGAGATATTACTCTCTTTATTACCATTTATCAAGGTTGTTAATGAAGTATCAAAAAGCTCTATACTCTTTGTTAGTTTATCTTTATACGAAGCATCTTTAACTTCATGTACCAATAGTTTCTCTTTGGTCATTTTTTGAACCAACATTCTCTGTCGTCCTGCTAGGTTAACCACATGTAATCTAAACTTACTTAAGTAGTCTAAATCCTTATTTGAGTTTTCAAAAGCTGTTACCAAGTCATTAGAAACTAAAAGCATATCTTCACTATTTTTTATAATATAATCAATAGCATCTTTAGCTTTGGCTCCATCTTTTACAACTTTTTGAACATTTTCATAAAAAGGTTTCCACTTCTTCTCTACTGCAGCTATCTCTTTTAAAACTTCTGGATTGTCTGTAGCTGTTAACTTTAAAGCATCATCACCTTTTTTAAATCCTGTTAATGTTTGAGCATAAAGTTTTGAGTAAGTGTCAAGCTTTTTAGTATATTCATCACTGTCAATTCCCAAAGAAATCAAAACAACTACCTTACTCATACGTTGTGTCAACATTCTCTGTTTACCAGCAAGGTTAATAGTGTAATTTAATGAGTTATCTTCTTCCATCATATCTCCTATGAGTGAAGATATATCAGCTGCATTTCCCTCTGCCATTAAGGGTGAAGAACAAAGTAGTCCAGATAAAATTAGTGGTGCAAGTCTAGTCATATGGTATTTCCTTTTGATGCTTTTAATTTATAAATAGTATCACATTTTATCATAACTTTGTGGTGTAGTTGTGACAAAATCTTTAATATCTATAAAAAAGATTACATATATAATCTTTTAAAAAACATCATTCCTAATGTTGTGGCTCCTATAGAAAAGAGTACATTCAAAAGAACATTGAGCAAAGCTTTAACATACATCGAGTTTTGCATAAGCAATACAGTATCTAATGAAAAAGTAGAAAAGGTAGTTAACGCACCAAGTAAACCTGTAATAAAAAGTGCCTTATGATTAGGGGAAAGGTTAATCTGCTGGAAATATAAAAAAAGAAAACCTATAATAAAACTTCCCAGTATATTAACTGAAAGTGTCCCAAAAGGAAAAGTAGAAGCAGACGCTTTCTGAACCCAGCCAGAAAGCGTAAAACGTAAAATAGCACCGATGAAACCACCAGTGCCTACAGATAAAAGTAGAGCCAAATTCATTAGTTTTTAAACTGCCAATCATCAACATTTTTCTTTATAGGAGTAAGTGTTGAAGTTTTTTGTCCTATAAGTGTATTGAGTATATCTAACTCCATATTAAGTGACTCATCCCCTATAAGATTCATCTCATTTACATATATCTTTTTAAAGGCTTGGAAAAGTTTTTTGTAACCAGCACTTACTTTTAGCTTACAAGACCTTTTCTCCCATGTTGGTACCACAGGGTAAAGTGGACGCTTAGGTGGATACTCCATAACACGTTTCATAATTGCAGGGGTCGGTTGCATTATCCATTTAACATCATCATTACATGCTGCTCGGGTATCGATTAACCAGTTTTTCATAATGGTCACATAGTCACTAACTAAAATAGCTTTTTCTATACCTGAGTTATCATAATAGTACGAATTGTTATTTTTAAAACTTACTTTCTGAACATTAGAAAAAGCTTTACCATTGACATCTTTATAACTCACATTTAGTTTAATGTCATTCTTACTTCCTTCACCTATCTTTTTAAGCTTAAGAAGTACTATTCCACCTTTGGTAGCTGTTCCATCATTTTTAGAAGGGAACAAAGTATTTACTTTCATTATCTGACCTGTTGCCATGTTGGCATCGGGCGAACCATAAACTGCTTCTATAGCATAGTTTGAAGAGTTTAATTTTAACTCTAAGTCATAAACCAATGGAGTAACCATATACTCAAACTCTTCATCTAAAAGTTTAGAGAAAGCAGATGATGAATGCACAGAGAAGTAATTGGCACCTTTTGTTTTAGAGACATACTCTACCAAGTCATTGTTAAAGTCAACACCCACACCTACAAATGTTGTGTGTATGTTTTTTTCACTGGCATTTTTAGCAAGTCCAAAAAGTTTATTTTTACTAAGTTCACCTGTATTAGGCATGGCATCAGTTAAAAATATAATTCTATTTTCATAAAGTGGGTCAGAAGTATTAATACCTTCAAAAAGTTTTAATCCCTCTTTGTACCCTGCACTCCAGTTCGTACCACCACGCTCTGTTAATGCCAAAATATGCTCTCGTATTGCCTCTTTATCAGAGTTACCTACTAGGCTTAAAGGTTTAGCTTTATACGCTCCATGATCAAAAAGTGCTATTCCTAATCGGTCATCATCTTTAAGGTGAGAAAGCATCGCCACAATAGACTCTGTAGCTATTTCCATCTTCTTTTTATGTTTGTCCGACTTATCATTGTTAACCCTGTTACCCATGTTGTCGTAGTGATAAGCATCAAAACTTGAACCCATAGAACCAGAAATATCGAGCACCACCACCAAGTTTAGTTTTTTACGTTTAAAGTTACCCTCTTCTATACCAGAGTTTAACCCTACCGATAAAAAGTACTCACTTTCATCTGAAAAACTGTTCAGACGCTTAGCCGATGAGTAGCTCGGACAAAATAAGTCTTTACAGCTCTTACCATTTAAACCTGTGTCAAAATAGTGCTGATAAAACTGCCCTTCATAAGTAATAGAGTCCAACTTTGGTAAGTAACCCTTCTCTATATTTGCTTTAAAGTTGTTGGTATCTTTAGCTCCACCAACAGCCAAACCAACTTTTTTAACCGATCTAAAAGATTTTGGAGTGGGTGCTGACATAGCAACCACACCACCTTTAGTATAACCAGCATTCTGCATGGTTCGAGTGGCATCTTTTGACTCTATGGTAGAGTTATATTCCCAGTCATCTATGACATTTTTATCTGTCTTTTTGGTCATGGCAAACAGAGTTACATTTGCGATTAATATTAAAAATAGTAGTCGTTTCATCATTAGTCCTTCTTCTTAATTGTTGTAGTGTAATCAATAACTGTGTAATCATCGTACATATTATAACAAATTATGTGACAATTACGCCATATAATCCTTTGAACGTATACTCATCTGTTTACTCTCTTCATCAAGGTAAATGTCATAAATATCCATCGCTTTTAGCAGAGTACTTAACTTTTTAAAGCCATAGTTGACCGGAGAAAACGATGAGTTGTTGTTTATATAAGCCCCCATGTCTGCCAAATTTGACCAACCAAACTCATCCATGGTTTGACTCTGTGCATTGTTTAGAAGCTTAAGTAACCATTTGTCTTTTCTAAAGTCCGTGGCTGTTTTTTTCTTCTCCTCTTTTACCACTACACTGCTCTTTTCAGTTGGCTCTGCTGGTTTCATAAAATTTTCAGTAAATATAAACTGAGAACAAGCAGCCATAAAAGCATTGGGAGTTTTCTTCTCACCAAATCCAAATACTTTTATACCCTCTTGCTGAACACGCATCACCACAGGAGTAAAGTCAGAATCACTCGTAGCAAAAGCAAAGGCATCTAATTTTTTAGTATGCAACATATCCATCGCATCGATGGTCATGAGTATATCTGTAGCATTCTTTTGTTTTGAATAATCAAACTGTTGTATGGGCTTAATGGCAAACTCCAAAAGCTTAGACTCCCAGTTTTTTAGGTTCTCTTTTGTCCAGTTTCCATATGCCAAACGTATGTTTACCACACCATATTTACTAAGCTCACCTATGATTCCCTCTATCGCTTTATGCGAAATGTTATCACAATCTATAAAAAGTGCTATGTGGTCTTCATTTCTCATCTACAGCTCCTCAGAAGGTGCATAGTAAGTCATGGTAGAACGCCCAAACTTCTTACGCTTCACCTGCTCTAGTCCACCTATGTTTTTAGGCATCTCTAGTTGTGACATATGCTCAACTATCACCATCATACATTTGCTAGGGTCGATTTTTTCTATAAGTTCTATGGTTTTGTCATAAACATCATCCATACCATCACGGGTAGCAAATGGTGGGTCAAAGTAGAAGTAAGTTTTTTCATCTCTTTTTTCTACCATAGACAATATGCTGTCAAACTTTTCAAAGCTGTCTCCAAACATATGCTGACACTTCGCAGGGTTTAAACGCTTAATGTTCTCTTGTAGAACATTATAGGCTACTTTGTTGTACTCTATAAAATAACACTGTGAAGCCCCACGACTCAAAGCCTCAAGCCCAATAGAACCTGAACCAGAAAAAACCTCTACGAAGTTTTTATCCATTATCTCAAACTGTAAAGTGTTAAAAAGAGACTCTTTTAAAATCC
>Ga0256828_1001997_pt1 | contig 12427 bp, 12 predicted proteins | sample CV88metaG_FD_185993 | JGI IMG/M metagenome (GOLD analysis project Ga0256828, IMG submission 185993) | Hydrothermal vent microbial communities from East Pacific Rise, Pacific Ocean - CV88 | ecosystem: Environmental > Aquatic > Marine > Hydrothermal vents | place: Pacific Ocean: East Pacific Rise... | reverse complement strand
AACTTTTTTTAGTTCATCTTGATCTGGATACGTTGGTTGTTGTAATATTGGTTTAGAATGCCAACTTGATGGAGTCCAAATACTCATAATTTAACCTTATTAAATATAATTTTCGCAATTTTACCTAAAAAGAGATAAAAAAACCATAATTATTCTGCAAAAAGTTTTTTTTATGCTTTAGATTTGTATAATAGCACCAAACAAATGGGAGTATTTATTTTATGGATTTTAATTATTTTGATATTGTAATTGGTGCTATTGTTCTTTTACTTGGTCTAAAAGGTGTGATGAACGGCTTTTTTAAAGAACTTTTTGGACTTGTAGGAATTGTAGGTGGTCTTTTTATTGCATCACGTAGTGGCAATGAAGTTGGAACATTTTTAAGCGAAACAATCTTCCATTTTGAGAGTGAATCTGCTATTAACTTCACAGGTTTTTTAACAACTTTAGCAGCTTTTTGGCTAATAATGGTTATTATTGGATTACTTTTTAAACAACTTTCTTCATTAAGTGGACTAGGACTAATAGATAGAATTTTAGGATTTATTTTTGGTGCTTCAAAATTCTTTTTAATAGGTGCAGTAATTGTAAATTCTCTTCACAATATCAAAACAATAAAAGAAAATATAGAACCTCAATTATCAAATAGTATTTTGTATCCTATTCTAGTTGAAACCGGTGCATATATTATGAAAATAGATCCAGTAAAAGTTACAAAACAGATAGATAAAAAAATTAATGATGGTGTCAATTCAGTTCAAGACAACATTGAGACATCTGTAAAAGAGAAAGCTTCAGAAATGATAAAAACAACACGAGAAGAACTTCAATCAAAAATAGATGGCAAATAGTTTATGATTTTAAATACAAACTTTAGTGCTAGAACTATTGAGTATCAGCAGCTTTTAACAAATTTTAAAAAAATTTTAAAAAAAAACAATCTAAAGTTTACCCTACAAAGAGAGATTATCTTAGAAACGCTCTATAGCTCAAATGAACATCTTACACCAGAAGATATTCACCAACTTATAAAAGGGAAATATCCTGATTTAAAAGTTGGTATTGCTACAGTTTACAGAACTCTTTCACTTCTTGAAGGTTCTGCACTTGTTACAACTATTTCACTCGATGCACAAGCAAAAAAATATGAGCTTAGTGCAAAAGAACACCACGACCATCTCATTTGTACACAATGTGGTTCTATTACAGAGTTTGTAGATGATGAGATAGAAAAACGGCAACATGCAATTGCTAAAGAGCTTGGTTTTGCTATGCAAGATCATTCAATGCAAATCTACGGTATTTGCAAACTATGTCAAGAAAAAAAACTATAACAACAGGAGAAACAATGATATTTGATAATAAATTTGTGCAACAAAAAATGCAAAAAGTACAAACACTAAAAGAGTTAGGTATAAACCCTTATGCTAACCATTCAGATAGAAATACAACAATTTCTAAATACCTTAATGTAAATGAAGATATTCACCATAAAGAGGATAAGCGTGATGAAAAGCGTCACTATATTGTAAGTGGTCGTATTAAACTACTTCGTATTATGGGAAAAGCAAGTTTCATTAACATTGAAGATGAGAGTGGAAGCTTACAAATTTATGTTGCACGTGACAACCTTCCAGAAGGTTTTTATAACACTATTTTTAAAAAGCATATTGAAGTTGGAGATATTGTAGAGGTTGGAGGATACCCTTTTGTAACTGGTAAGGGGGAACTTTCGCTTCACGCAGATAGCCTAAAACTTCTTACAAAAGCTATCGCTCCACTACCTGAGAAATTTCATGGTATTACAGACAAAGAAGCACGTTACCGCCAACGCTATTTAGACCTTATTATGAACTCAGAAGTTCGTAAAACTTTCCAAGTTCGTTCACGTGTTATCTCACTAACACGCCGTTTCTTTGAAGATAAAGGGTTCTTAGAGGTTGAAACACCTATGATGCACCCAATTGCAGGTGGAGCAAATGCTAAACCGTTTGTAACGCATCACAATGCACTAGGGGTAGATAGATACCTCAGAATTGCACCAGAACTTTACCTAAAACGTTTAATTGTTGGTGGTTTTGAAGCTATTTTTGAGATTAACCGTAACTTTAGAAATGAGGGGATGGATGCAACACATAACCCTGAGTTTACTTCTATTGAATTTTACTGGGCATATAAAACATATAAAGATTTAATTGCAATTACAAAAGAGTACTTTGAGTATCTTTTTGAACATTTAGATTTACCAACTTACCTTCCTTATGGAGATATGGAAGTAAACTTTAACAATTTTAGAGAGATTCCACTTGTAAAATCATTAAGTGAAATTGGTGGTATTGATGAGTCAATTGTAAACGATAAAGAAAAAATTCTTGCATTCTTAAAAGAAAAAGGTATTGAAGTTGAGTCATCTTTAACTCTTGGACAACTTCAAGGGGAACTTTTTGATGAATTTGTAGAGGAGAAACTTATTGACCCTACTTTCATTACAGAATACCCTGTAGATATCTCTCCACTTGCAAGAAGAGATGATGAGAATCCTGCAATTACAGAAAGATTTGAACTTTTCATCGCTGGACGTGAGATTGCAAATGCATTTAGTGAGCTTAACGACCCAGTTGATCAATATGAGCGTTTTAAAGCACAAGTTGAAGCAAAAGATGCTGGAGATGATGAAGCACACGAAATGGATGAAGACTTTGTAAATGCACTTAGCTATGGTATGGCACCAACTGCAGGACAAGGAATAGGAATAGACAGACTTGTAATGCTTCTTACAAATGAGCATAGTATTCGTGATGTACTTCTTTTCCCTGCTATGAAACCACTTAGCAGTGAACACCAAAATGAGGATGAAGAATAAAAGAGTTTTTACTTTTTTATTCTTTTATTATTATATTTTTTGTATAATCGGCACAATTTTACTAAGGAAAGAGAATAGATGAGCTTTTTAAAAGAATTTGATGAAGAGGTATTTAACCTTTGTGAGAAAGAGTTAGAGCGTCAAACTGACCATTTAGAGATGATTGCATCTGAAAACTTTACACTTCCAGCTGTTATGGAAGCTATGGGTTCAGTATTTACTAACAAATATGCAGAGGGTTACCCTGCTAAACGTTACTATGGTGGTTGTGAATATGCTGATGGTGTAGAGCAACTTGCAATCGACAGAGCATGTGAACTTTTTGGATGTAAATTTGCAAATGTTCAACCGCACTCAGGTTCTCAAGCAAATGGTGCAGTTTACGCAGCACTTTTAAAAGCTGGAGACAAACTCCTTGGTATGGACTTAAGTCATGGTGGACACTTAACACATGGTTCTAAACCATCTTTTTCTGGTAAAAACTACCAATCTTTCACTTATGGTGTAGAGCTTGATGGTCGCATTAACTACGACAGAGTAATGGATATTGCTAAAATTGTTCAACCAAAAATCATTGTTTGTGGAGCTTCTGCTTATGCACGTGAAATTGACTTTAAAAAATTCCGTGAAATTGCAGATGAAGTTGGTGCAATCTTATTTGCAGATATTGCACATATTGCTGGTCTTGTAGCTGCTGGTGAGCACCCTAGCCCATTCCCTTATGCAGATGTTGTAACAACTACAACTCACAAAACTCTAGCAGGTCCTCGTGGTGGTATGATTATGACTAACGATGAAGATATTGCTAAAAAAATCAACTCTGCAATCTTCCCTGCACTTCAAGGTGGACCACTTGTTCATGTAATCGCTGCAAAAGCGGTAGGTTTTAAACATAACCTTAGCCCAGAGTGGAAAGATTACGCTAAACAAGTAAAAGCAAATGCTAAAGTTTTAGCAGAAGTGTTAGTAAAACGTGGCTATAACATTGTAAGTGGTGGAACAGATAACCACTTAGTACTTGTAAGTTTTGTTGGTACTGAAATTAGCGGTAAAGAAGCAGATGCTGCTTTAGGTAACGCTGGTATTACTGTAAATAAAAATACTGTTCCAGGTGAAACTCGTAGCCCATTTGTAACTTCAGGAATCCGTGTTGGTTCTGCTGCACTTACAAGTCGTGGTATGAAAGAGAAAGAGTTTGAACTTATTGCAAATAAAATGGCTGATGTTTTAGATGATATTACAAACACTGAGCTTCAAGCAAAAATCAAAGCTGAACTTAAAGAGTTAGCTTCTAACTTTGTAATCTATAACCAACCAACTTACTAAAAAGAGAGTTTTTTTATGACAGCAATGGATCTTAAACTTATTAAAATTGTCAATACACACTATTGGGAAAAAAAAGATAAAGTAGTAAGCAAAATATCTTTTAAAGGGCGTACTTTTTACAATAAATTTGAAAAAGTTAATGCTCCCCTTAATCAAACTATTATCAACAAACATCTAAAGGGTGAGATGACAGTTGCTCACTCTTTAATAAATGCGCATGGTAAAGTTGAAAATATTGTAATTGACTATAACGGTAGAGATCCTGAGCGTTTTTACCATAGAGCACAACTCCTTTTACGTGAAGAGGGTTATATTAACTTCACAGCATATAAAACAAAAACAGAGGGGCATTTACACCTCTATATTCATAAAGGGCATACAACACTCAATGAAGCGATTCAACTTGGTAAAATGCTCTCTATGAAACTAGCAGCAAAACAACCAAAACAGTGGAGAATGTTCCCAAATAATGATATGCCAGAAGAGTATAACATTCTTACACTACCATATGAAGTTTATGCAAAAGAGCGTGGAGCTTCTTGGTCAAAACATATGTAATATGTTTTTTTAGTAATAAAAAAAAGAAAAAGGGTTGATAGATGGATGAAAAAAATGAATTAAACGATATTATTTTAGATAAAACGACTAGCTCAAACAAAAATAAAAAAATTGTTTTTGCTGCTGCTACTTTTGGTGTAGTTTTAATTGGTGTTATACTTTTTATGAGTACACTCTCTGAAAAATCTCAAAACAATCTTCCAGAACCACTTATGGATGATGCAGAAGTAGCTTCATACAACACACAAAAGAAAGAACATACACAAACTCAAACTGATCCTCTTTTTGAAGACGTAGAGGTTATTGAAGAAAAACCTACATACGACAATAAACTAGATGCAATAGCACAAAAACTCAAAAAAGAGAGTCAACAACAAGAGGATTTCCTTGTAGAAGAGGAAGTTGTAGAGGAACCAGTTGTTCAAAAGAAAGTTGCTCCAAAACCACAACCTGTTGTAAAAAAAGTTGTGCATAAGCCACAACCAAAACAAGTTGTTCATAAACAAACAAAAGCTCCAAGTGGACATTACTTTGTTCAAGTTGGTTCATTTGCAAAATATAAACCAAATAAAAAATTCTTAAACTCTATTACAAGTAGAGGTTACTCTTACAAGTTTCATAAAGTAAATGTAAACTCTAGAGTTATTAACAAAATTTTAATTGGTCCATTCCAAACTGAAAAAGAAGCAAGAAAAGCTCTAAAAAATATTCGTCAGCACATCGAAAAAGGTGCATTCTTAACAAAAATCTAAAACCCCTCCTACCCTTTTTGGGTAGAACTCTTCAAGGAATTATATATGATTCACTCAACACAATTTAAACTTGACTTTTTTGCTCCTATTGCAGTTTACTCTAAAATGCGTTCTCTTTATAACAATGAAATAACTTACCTTTTTGAAAGTGCTAACCAATCTGAAGGTAACTACAGTTTTATATGTATTGGTGCTAGAGAAAGACTTCAATATAAAAATGAGCAAACACTCTACACAAAAGAGAATAAAACACAAATACTAGAACAATCCCCTTTTGAGTTTTTAAAGCAATACTATAAAAACATAGATACTCAACCATATAAAGATGCTGTGAAAAAACTTAACGTTGGTTATGTTGATGGGTTTATTGGGTATATTGGTTACGATATGGTAAAAGTATTTGAACCAAAACTTCAAGAGAGTATGAATAACTTAAAAGATGAACTACATACACCAGATTTAGATTTAATTCTTCCAAAAATGGTTGTTATTTACTCCCATAAAAATCATGAAATTACACTTCTTTCAACTCAGCAAGAGTTCGCTAATGAGTTTAAAAATATAGAAAATATGCTAAAAGGAAGTTATACTTATGCACCTATGCAAGAAAATATAGGTCAAGATAGTGGTAGTTTTGCTCACTCTAAAGAGAAGTTTTTTGAGATGATAGAGCAATCTCGCCAAATGATTAAAAGTGGTGATGTTTTTCAAATTCTTATGACAAACCGTTTTACTCGTAATATTAAAGTAGATCCTTTTAGTTTTTATAGAATTCTTCGTACAAAAAACCCATCACCTTATATGTTTTTACTCCAGTATGAAGATTTTAATATTGTTGGAAGTTCCCCTGAAGTTATGGTGCGTTTAAGTGATGGTGAAATTTTACTTCGTCCAATTGCAGGAACACGTAAACGTGGAGCTACAAAACAAAGAGATTTAGAACTTGAAGAGGAACTTCTTAATGACCCTAAAGAGTTAGCAGAACACCTAATGCTTATAGATTTAGGAAGAAACGATGTTGGTCGTGTTGCACAAGTTGGAACAGTAAAAGTAAAAGATATGATGCATATTGAGCGTTTCTCTCATGTTATGCACATCGTTTCAGATGTAACAGCACAACTAAGCGAAGATAAAGATATGTTTGATCTTTTTATGGCAACTTTTACAGCTGGTACAATGACAGGAGCACCAAAAATTCGTGCAATGGAGCTGATAGCAGAGTTTGAAGGGCTTAAACGTGGATTTTATAGTGGAAGCATAGGTTACTTTGGATTTGATGGCAATATGGATAGTGCTATAACAATTCGTACAGCAATGGTTAAAGAGGACAAAGTGGTACTTCAAGCTGGTGCTGGAATAGTTGCAGATAGTCAAGATGAGCTAGAGTACCTTGAAGTAAGAAACAAACTTGGAGCACTTATAGCTTCACTAGAAGATTTAGACCCAAAGGAATCATAAGATGAAAAAACTTTTTGGTATCTTTGGAAATCCTGTACAACACTCTAAAAGCCCTTTAATGCACAATATGGTTTTTAAAAACCTTTACTACAAAGGGTGTTACACTCGCATACTTTTAGAGGATGGCTCAAAACTACGTGAAACTTTTTTAAACCTCAAACTAAGTGGTGCAAACATAACAGTTCCTCATAAAGAAGCAGCATTTAAAGCGTGTGATGAAGTAAGAGGTTTTGCAAAAAATCTTGGTGTTGTTAATACAATAGTGTATGAAAATGGAAAACTCATAGGATATAACACCGATGCAGATGGATTTTTATATGCTATTTCTGAATTTAAAAATATTAATAAAATTCTTATTTTAGGTGCTGGTGGAACTGCAAAAGCTCTTTGTGCAAAATTTTTAGAAGAGGGTTTTAACGTAGAGGTTCTAAACCGCTCACAAAACCGCCTAGAGAGCTTTAAAACAATGGAGTGTAAAACTTCTACTTGGGAGAGTTTTAAGCCCTCTTCGTACGATTTAGTGGTAAATACAACAAGCGCAGGTTTAGAAGATGACTCTCTCCCTGCTCCACAAGATTTAATAGAGGAAATTTTAAACAATACTACCTATTGTGCAGATGCTATTTATGGAAAGCTTACACCCTTTTTAGAGCTTGCAAAGCAAAAAAATATCGCCTATAAAGATGGTTCCGATATGCTTTTAGGACAAGGTGTTTTAGCAAATGAACTTTTTGTACAAAACACACTTAAAAAAGAGGATATTCAAAAAGAGATGAGAAAGATTTTTGAGTTTTAAATCTTTCTTCAACTCTATTTTCATCTAAAGAGCATACTTTTTTAACACCTCTTTTAGCTCTTTTTTGTTTACACTAACATCTTTGCCAAGGTAAAGTTTTGCTTCGAGTGTTTCTATAATTTTTGCCACTTTTTCATCCTCTTTATATGGCATAAGTTTTACAAGAAGGTATTTTTCATCTTTAAGAGAATAGCTTTTCTCTTTTGGTTTTACAACCTTTTGCCATACTCTTTTATACCCTAAAACAATACCAATAGCAACTCCCATAACAAATACACCAAGAAGCACTAAAAGATTAAACTCTTGAGCTTTTTGGAGTGGTTGTTGTGAAGTTGTTGCAATCTCATTTTGAATCTGTTTTGGTGCAGAGATAACACTAGGAGTTGTTTGTTGCTTCTGTTTTGGTGGTGTTACAACTTCTATAGAAAGTGGTTTTGTAGCAACCCTTTTTGTTGTTTTTGTTTTTAAATCAAAAAATACCAATTCAAACGGTGGAATTGTAAAATTTTCATCTGCCACCATCGCTATTTTTTGTGTTAGAGTATCTCCACTTATTTTAATTTTATCGGCAAAAACACTTACACCATCTAGTGTTGGCTCAAAACTCTCAATATCCTCTAAATTTCCATTCCCTTTTACGGTAATAGCAATATTTACAGGCTCATTTGCTTTTACTTTTTGTTTATCTACACTCATACCAATTGTAAAGTTTCCAACAAGTTTTACATTGTTTGGTAATGGTTTTACTTGCAACTCTAAAGCATTAGAAAAGTAAGATTTCCAACGAAGTTCAGGCATAAAAGAGCTCCACATATCCATACTACTTTGTGCACGTGAAGCTATTTGAATTTGTGCTGGAGCTATTTTTAACTCCCCTGCTCTTTGAGGAGCTAATGTATAATCTATTGTTGTAACAATAGTATCACCTTGTTGTGATTGTTTTGGTTTTGACTCTTTTTTAACCCAAAAACCTTTTAAATTAGGAGCTACAAAACGGCTATCTGCAACCTCTGCTCCAAGTTTTTGTTTTAATGTCACGCGAAGATGGAAACTCTCTCCAATATAAAGCTCTTTTTTATCTGTAGTTAACGTTAAAGTAAATGGATCATTTTTAGAGCGTTTAAATGGCACTACACGAAGCTCTAAAACATTCGTTTTATATGTTTGATTCCCTATAACAACATCAATTGGATCAATCTTACAACTCTTTGTTGGTTGGAATTTGTAACTTAAAATATAGTTTTTTGAGTACTGTCCATTAACCATACGAATACTTGTTTGAGAAGATGTTGAAACAACTTCACTCCCACAAATTTGTGTTAAATTGGGCTTTTTAATATCTTTACCATTAATTGTTAAAGAAAGTGTTACATACTCTCCAACTTCAACAACTGCTCTATCGAGTGTTGCTTGAACACCTGCACCAAAAAGGTACAGTGGCAAAAGTAATAGTAGTACAATTTTACCAAGGTTTTTCATTATCTAACCCCTTTTGAATAGGTTTTGAGTTGAGTCTGTAAATATACGAACTCGATTTTTTTTGCAGCTCTTTGAGCCATTTTTTTTGCTCCATATCACTCATTTTTTTAGCTTGCGTAAAAGCCTGATTTTGAAGCTGTTTTTGCTCTTGTTTTGGTTTAGCTTTTTTAGCGTGAGCATTTTGTGCTTTGTCTTGCTGTTTCTTTTGTTGCTGCTGTTTTTGTTGAGCATTTTGTTTTTGAGCATCTTTTTTATTTTGCTCATTTTTCTTGTTTTGAGAATCTTTTTTATTCTCTTGTTTTTTGTTTTTATCCCCTTGAGAATTTTGACTCTTTTTGTTTTGCTGATTTTTCTTTTGCTCTTTAGAATCTTTGTTATTTTTTTGTTGCTTTTGTTGTTGATTCTTTTTGTCTTGTTGCTTTTGCTTTTGATCCTTTTTCTTTTGCTCTAAAGCTTTTTTAACAGCTTCTAAGTTTTTTTGAACCTCTGCATCTTTTTTTAATTTTAGCGATGTTTCATACTTTTGTATCGCCTCAAGTAAATCTTTTTTTGTCCCTTTTTTTACATAGGCATTACCCATATTCGCATAGCGAAGTGCCTCTTTGTCTTTAGTATTAAAACGAGCCATCTCATACATTTGTAATGCTTTGTCGTACTTTTTAGCTTTGTAAAAACTATTTGCTGCATCAAAATATGCCTCTTTTGAGTGGTTATCTTGTGCATACTCTTTATAAACTTGTGCAGCATAGTTATACTCCCCTTTTGCATATGCCTCTTTTGCCTCTTGAAGTTGCTTAAATCCTAAAAAAGAGAGTGCTTGAGCATTTTGCGTAGAACCAAAGAGCAATGCAAAAAGTAAAAATGCAGAAGGAACTTCAACACTTTGACGCTTACTCATAGAACTTGTTGCAAGTAAAAATATAAACAGTGCCAATCCTAGTGGATAGTAAAAAAGTGGAAAATATTGTTTAATCTTTTCAGACTGCAGCTGCTTTTGTTTTACACGTTTTTTAATCTCACCCAAAAGTGCATCAACATCTTTCAGTGAAGCTACACTTTGAATGTAAGCGCCACCCGTTTGTGTTGCTAAAGAAACAATCGCACTATTGAGCTTTGTAACAATAATCTGCCCATTTTGCTTAATAAACTCCCCATTTGCTAAACGAATAGGTGCTCCTTTTTTTGTAGCAACAGCTAAAACAAACACCACAATATTATGCTCTTTTGCATAACTAATTTCACGTGAAAAATCTTTTTTATCTCCACCATCACTAAAAAGTACTACATACTTTTGTTTATCTTTTGTGGAGTTGTTTACAACCTCTAACATAGAAAGGAAATTTGTTCCTTTTTCTGTAATGGAGTTTGTGTGTAAATCTTGAAGTAAAAACGCAACTGCACTATGGTCAAAACTCAGCGGTGAAACCAAGTAGGAGTTTTGCGCAAAAGCAATAACACCTATGCGTTCATTTTTTTCCTTTTTTAAAAATGCCAACGCTTTTTTCTTTGCAGCTTCAAGACGTGTTGGGTAGATATCTTTTGCAAGCATAGAGTCTGAAATATCAAGTGCAAGTAAAATATTTGAACTTTTTTGTTTCACCTCCACCTCTGCATAATCCATCACAGGACCAGCTAAAGCTATAATAACTAAAAGCCCCACCAAAAAAAACAAACCATTTCTTGCTTGAAGTGTTAAACTATTTGCACTTACTCGCAATTTTTGCATAACTTCATCACTAAAAAAAGTAGCTTGTGACTCTTTTTGCGTTAATAAAAATGCAAATAAAATAACCAAAGGAGGTAACATAAAATATAAAAATTCAATATGTAAAAATCTCATTTTCGTCCCCTTTTATTACGAAAATAGACATAAAGCATAAAAGATAAAAACCCAATAAAGAGTGGATAAAAATAGTAATAGCTCAAACTATTTATTGTTTTGTTTTTAATCTTTACCTTCTCTAACTCATCTATTTTTTTATAGATTGCAGCTAACTCTTTGGCATTTGTAGCACCAAAAGCTACACCACCACTTGCTTTTGCAATCTTTTGCAGTACCGCACCATTGTACTCTCTACCTATCCCAATTGGGTAAACTTTAATATTCTCTTTTTTAATAAAATCAAGTGCAACATCAAGTGGAATTTTATCGACCCCTTGTGTAGAGTAACCATCTGTAAGTAAAATCATCACTTTTGATTTTGAATGGCTCATTTTTAAAAGATTTACCCCTTGTGTTATCGCCTCATAAAGTGCTGTGTATTGCCCAGCCATTCCAATTTGAAGTTGTGAAACAATTTTGCTTAAAATATGTTTATCATAAGTAAGTGGAGAAGCTATAAAAGAGTAAGCTCCAAATACAACTAAACCTAAATTATCGTTTTGACGTTTAGCTATAAAATCTTTTACAATACTCTTTACAACATCAAAACGTGTTAAGTAAGGGTTAGCTGTGTCAAATCCACCCTCACGCATAGACTCTGAAGCATCTAATACAAGTGCTATCTCATGCCCATTTTTTGGCTCTAACTCGTAAGGTTTGTCTTTTACTGGTGACATTAAAGCAACTATCATCATCACAATAGCAATCCACTTTAACATAAAAAGCTTTTTACTCATAGCAATAGAGTTTGCCCCAAAACGGCTAATATGTGGAAAATAAATAGAGGGCATCTTCTCTTTACAAAGTGTATGACACGCTATAAAGAAAAAAATTACAAACCCTATTTTTGGAAATTCAAAATACAATCCATCAAACATCTATCATCCCTCTATAGAGGTCAATGTACCCTTTTACCTCATCACTAAAAGGCTCTACCTCTTTTTTATATTTATATGCACCCAAACGATCCACTAAGTTTAAATACATTGAGTTATGTCTTTGTGAATCATCTTTAAACGTTGCTGCATATTTACTAATAGCATAGGCTGCTTTTTTAGGGTCGCTAAGGTCTATATCTTGGAGGTTTTTATACGCCTCTTTACGAATGTTGTGTTTTTTTCTCTCTTTAAAAAATTTAAAAAGCATATAAAGCCCAAACAACACAACAAGAGTTAAAAAACCACCAACAATGCTTAGATACAACAAAGAGTGGTCACTCACTTCCATTAAGGGTTTAATGTCGGAGATTTCTACATTATACTTTTGCATTATGCCCCCTCAAACACTTTTCTTAAACCAACAGATGGATTTTT
>Ga0256828_1001996_pt1 | contig 12431 bp, 9 predicted proteins | sample CV88metaG_FD_185993 | JGI IMG/M metagenome (GOLD analysis project Ga0256828, IMG submission 185993) | Hydrothermal vent microbial communities from East Pacific Rise, Pacific Ocean - CV88 | ecosystem: Environmental > Aquatic > Marine > Hydrothermal vents | place: Pacific Ocean: East Pacific Rise... | reverse complement strand
GATAAAAGAACTTACAGCAAAACTACTCTCAAACAGATATATAACAAAAGTTGAAGATTATTCATATGTACATGACACAACATACAAACTGCTGCTTCTTTTCAAAAGAGTTGTTATGGTTTTTGCCATATCCATACTTATAGTCACAACTCTTTTGATATTTAAAGAGTTGAGAATATGGCAGTTTAAACACAGTGAGAGGATGAGCATTATGGGGCTTTTTGGAGCTCCTCTTTGGCTCCGTTCTGCTGTACTTTTCAGACTTGCCATAGTTGATGCACTCATTGCAAGTGCATTGTCTTTTGGACTTTTTATATATCTTAGTACAAACAGTTTTGTACTTCAACAATTTCAAAACATAGGTATAAAAGTTATAGTTTTTAACCCTTTGGATGACTTTTTGATACTCCTTACAATAGCAGTCATACTCTCTATTGTTTTAGCATCTATGATAGTTTTGGGACACAAAGAAGAAGTATGAGAGAGTTGTTTTTTGTTATATTTCTTCTACCCATATATCTCTTTGCAAGGGGTGATATAGATACTCAGATAGAAAATGCCAGTAATGAGATAAACTCTTTTAGCAAAACCTACTCATCTATAAACAAAAAGATGGCTCAAAATGCAAAAGCGATACTAAAGCAAAAAAAAGCGATACTAAAACAACAAAAATATCTCCAAGATTTACAACTTGAACTAAAACAAAAAGAGATAAGCTATGATAACAATACAAAACAGCTAAAAGTATTAAAATCACAACAACAAAAACTTGCAAAAATACAAAACAAGATAGAACAGGAACTTATATTTGAGATAGCACAGAGTGTATCTATATCGGTAGTACTCAACGAAAAGCATATAGGCAATGCTGATTCGCTTATAGAGTTTGAGGTGTTGCAGAGTATGTTGAAATCCTCAAGAAAAAAAGCACAGGAGCTAAACAGTGTATTTTATAAAAATTCAAAACAGATAGATACACTCAACATAAGTGCATCTTCACTTGAAGTTGCCATTTCAAATATAGATTCAAAAAGAAAAAAACTCATAGCCACACAAAAAAAGAACAAAAAAGCACTCAAAAAGCTAAAACTTGCAAAAGCATCCTATAAAAAAGAGCTAAAAAGGATACTAAGCAAACAAGACACACTCAAAAAGACACTGGCAAGGCTGAATATTATCAAAATAGACAAAGCAAAAAAAGCAAAAGAGGAGGAGCAAAGAAGGAGAGCATTTGCTTCAAAAAACACTCTTAACTCAAGAAATATGCCAAAAGTAAAAAGGCACGGAAGCAGTTATCAGGCTGTAAAAACAAAAAGATACACAGGGGTAAAAACCATACCACCTCTAAAACCTTACACAATTACAAAAAAATACGGTACCTATACAGACCCGATATATGGTATAAAAATATTTAACGAATCGATCTCCATGAAACCAAAAAAAGCAAATGCAAGAGTAAAAACCGTATTTAACGGCAAGGTTATATATGCTGACAAGACTGCGGTTTTGAAAAACATTGTAATTGTTGAACATGCAAACGGAATACACACAATATATGCAAATCTCTCACAAATATCACCAAATATAAGAAAAGGCAAAAAAATAAAAAAAGGCTATACAATAGGTCGTGTAAGTGATGAATTGGTTTTTGAGGTAACTCAAAAATCATACCATATAAACCCTATACGACTTTTTAGATAGTTTTGTTATAATTTCGAAAAAATTTAAAGTAGAGTAAAATATGAATTTTATAGAAACTCGTGGTAACGACGGTAAAAAAGCAAAATCGGTAACTTTTTCTGAGGCAATACTAAGCCCAATAGCATCTTTTGGAGGGCTGTATATACCTGAGTATCTGCCAAACCTTGGAGAGGATTTTTTAAAATCACACCTAAAATCTTCATACAAAGAGTTGGCACTTGATATATTGCTAAAATTTGAGATAGATATACAAGAGGATGTTATAAAAGAGGCTATTTCTCTTTATGACAAATTTGACAATGCAAACCCACTCCCTGTTGTAAAACTCAAAGAGAATCTTTTTGTAAGTGAACTCTACCACGGACCAACCCGTGCTTTTAAAGATATGGCACTGCAACCTTTTGGCAAGATACTCTCATCTATTGCCCAGCAAAAAGATGAAAACTACCTCATACTTGCAGCTACAAGCGGTGATACCGGTCCTGCGGCATTAGAAACATTTAAAAACCAAAAAAATGTAAGAGTAGCATGTATGTACCCTGCAGATGGTACAAGTGATGTACAAAGGCTGCAAATGGTTACAGAAGATGCACCAAACCTAAAAGTAATAGGGATAAAAGGCAACTTTGATGATGCTCAAAGTGCATTAAAAAAACTTTTGGCATCACCATCTTTTAACCAGACACTAAAAGAAAAAAACATCTCTCTCTCAGCGGCAAACTCTGTAAACTTTGGTCGTATCATATTTCAGATAATCTACCATATACACAACTACCTTGAGCTTGTAAGACAACAAAGTATAGAGATTGGTGAAAAAATATATCTAAATGTCCCAAGTGGTAATTTTGGAAATGTACTTGGCGGTTTTTATGCTATGGAGATGGGTTTGCCTGTTGAAAAACTCGTAATATCTTCAAATCAAAACAACATATTGACAAGACTTATACAAACAGGTATATACGACATAAGAGACTCCCAACTCATAAAAACAACATCTCCTGCTATGGATATTTTAAAATCTTCAAATGTTGAGAGGGTACTCTATGCACTCTATGGTGCAAAAAGAACAAAAGAGTTGATGAGCTCACTTGATGAAAAAAACATATACAAACTAAACGAAGATGAGCTTAAAAAACTCCAAAGTATTTTCATAGCAGATTATTGCAGTGATGATGAGGGCAAAGGGTATATAAAAGACACCTTTGATAAATACGGATATCTTATGGACCCACACACAGCTACATGTTTTAAAACATATGAAGCACTAAGCAACAAAGATATAAAAACTGTTATATACTCTACAGCAGAATGGACAAAATTCTCTCCCGTCATTGCAAATGCACTGACAGGTGAAACAAAAACAGAAGATATCACAGCTCTACAAACGATATCTCAAACAGCAAATGTAGAGATACCGACAATCATAAAAGAACTTTTTGAGAAAAAAACAATACACAATACCGTGATTGAAAAAGAGGATATAGAAGCAGAGATACTTGGTTTTCTATCCTAAAGAGATTTTTTCAAAGCAAAACAAAAGAGATTTTTTAGTATAATCCATCGATTTTATAAAAAGGTGTATCTATGACTAACAAACGGGTATTGGTTAAATTTTCTGGTGAAGCACTTGCAGGTGAAGCAGGTCATGGAATTGACACACAGATTCTAAAATATATCGCACAGGAGATAAAATCTCTTGTAGATAACGGTATAGAAGTTGGGATTGTTATTGGTGGTGGAAACATCATCAGAGGTGTAACAGCAGCACAAGACGGCATCATAAAAAGAACAAGCGGTGACTATATGGGTATGCTTGCAACAGTTATCAACGGTGTAGCTATGCAAGAAGCATGTGAATATGCAGGTCTTCAAGTGAGGATGCAAACAGCCATAAAAATGGAACAAATTGCAGAACCATATATAAACAGAAGAGCGGTAAGACACCTTGAAAAAGGTCGTGTTGTAATTTTTGCAGCAGGTACAGGAAATCCGTTTTTTACAACAGATACAGCAGCAACTCTAAGAGCAGTTGAAATTGGTGCAGAGGTTATCATAAAAGCTACAAAAGTAGATGGTGTTTATGACAAAGATCCTGCAAAATACAGTGATGCCGTAAAACTGCCTGAACTTACTTACGAACAAGCATTAAAAGATCATATAAAAGTTATGGATGATACATCAATTGCCCTTGCAAAAGACAACTCCCTGCCAATAATTGTATGTGACATGTCAAAAAAAGGCAACCTTTTGGATATACTAAATGGCAATATGCAAAACTGCTCAATAGTAAAATAAAAAATAAGGAAACAGATATATGAAAACAGAAGAACTAACAGCAAAAGTATTAAAAAACAACCCAAACATGGACAGTTATCAACTTGCAATAGCAGTAGCAAAAAGAGGTGATGAACTTCTAAACGGTGCTACAAGCAAACTAAACATAGATCCAAAAAGTGTAAAAGCAACAGATTTGGCATTGATGGAGATAGCAGAGGGGCTTGTATCTATCAAAGGTTTTACAGAGATAAAAGAAGGATAATTTTTGGGGCTTTCTCAGGTAGATATTGAAAAAGTCAAACATCTACATGATGAGAAATTGGCAACACAGTATCTTTTTTCGTGCATTGATGAGAGTGAGGCTTTGCAATATGCTTTGCAATACTCTACAGATGCACACAAACTTCAGTTTAGAAAAAGTGGAGAACCTTATATAATCCACCCTATTTTGGTAGCTTCTATTGTTGCTTCAATCACCGACGACGAATCTATGACAATTGCCGCTCTTTTGCATGATGTTGTAGAGGATACAGATATCGGCATAGATGAGATACTTGAGAATTTTGGCTCAGATGTTGCTCATCTGGTTGAAGGGCTTACAAAGATAGACACCATAAGAGACAGCGAACTCATCCCATCACACTCCAATGAAAAGCTCATAGTATCTGCTCTCTCATTCAGGAAGATGTTGCTTGCAAGCATTGAAGATGTCAGAATACTTGTAGTAAAACTGTGTGACAGACTGCATAACATGCTTACTCTTGATTCTCTGCCACACCACAAACAGATTAGAATTGCAGAAGAGACACTTGTTGTTTATTCACCAATTGCACACAGACTTGGTATATCATTTGTCAAGAATCTTTTGGAAGATTTGAGTTTTGGCTACCTCTTTGCAGAGGAAAAACACCATATAGACAACTACCTTGATACAAACTACCATGCTATTGAGAGAAAACTTGACAACTTCAAAGAATCTATCCAAAAGATATTTTTGTCAAACGGATTTTGCGAAGATGAATTTGAGATAATTTCAAGGATAAAACACAGATATTCCATATATCTTAAGATGCAGAGAAAAGGTGTGAGTATAGACGAGGTTTTGGATCTTTTGGCTGTGAGAATTCTTACAAAAGATGCAGTAAAATGTTATGACATTTTAGGGCTTATACATCTGAATTTTCAACCTCTCTCATCGAGATTCAAAGATTATATAGCAGTTGCAAAAGACAACGGATACCAAACTCTTCATACAACAGTATTTTACAACACTGCTATTTTTGAAGTGCAGATAAGAACATTTGATATGCACAAAACAGCAGAACTGGGAGTAGCCGCACACTGGAAATACAAAAATGGCGGTAACAATATAAAACTAGATTGGTTAAATAATCTTGGTTACCAAAATGAAAATGTGGAAGATTTTTATGAACTCATAAAACACGACCTCTTCAGTGATGATATAGTTGTCTTTTCACCAAAAGGTCAGCCCTTTACCCTGCCCCGTGGTGCCGTTGCACTTGATTATGCCTATGCTGTACATACCGATATAGGAAACTGTGCCAAAAGTGCTTTTGTAAACAAAGTAAAAGCCCCTCTTCTAAGGGAATTGAAAAACGGTGATATACTTAAAATAGCCACTTCTGATGAAACAACAACAAGGTGCAGCTGGATAGATGCCGTAAAAACATCAAAAGCAAAAACAAATATAAAACTAAACTGCAATGCAAGAATTCGTGAAATAAATATGCAATATGCAAAAAATATAATCTCAACTGCTATGAATCTAAACTATTCAAGAGTATGTGAATGGCTTGATGGTATAAAATATGAAAAAGTGCTAAACATACCGTGCGATATAGATACATTTCGCGATATTATCAACAGATATATAAAAGAGATAAGTCAAAATTCAAGATTCAAACAGTTTTTGAGCAGACACAGATTTAAGCTCAAATCATTTGAATTTAACGGTGTTGAGATATTTAGTGTATCACATATATCTGATGTTGTTTTTGATTATTGTTGCCATCCGAAAGTTGGTGATGAGATTGTCGCTTTTTTAGAAAAAGGCAAAGCACATGTACACCATAAAATGTGTAAAACAGCCATCAAAAAACTGCAACAACATGAAAAAATGCTCTTTGTGAGATGGGCAAAACAAAATATATACCACTACAATATAATTGTATCTATGCACAATGAAAAAGGTGCATTGGCGAAATTTTTGACATACCTTACAAAACTAAATATAGATATAAGCTCAGTTGAGCTTGGTAAAGAAAACAATGAGTATATCCGCTATTGTGAGATAGGTTTTGAGTCTGATGAAGCTGATATTAACACTATTCGTGCTAAAATCGACAAAAAAATAAAAGTTATACATTTCATAAGAACAGATGATGCTTATAAAAACTAAATTTTAGGAAGAAACAAACAGATGATAGATGAAGCCTTAAGAGAGATAAACAGAGGTTGTGCTGAGATAATTGATCAAGAGAGAATTCAAAAATTATTAAAAGCCTATTATGAAGAAGGTAAAACCTACCATGTAAAATGTGGATTTGATCCAACTGCACCGGATCTGCACCTTGGACACACTGTATTGTTGCATAAATTGGCAACATTTCAAAAATATGGTGGCAGAGTGCAGTTTTTGATAGGTAATTTTACAGCGGCAATAGGTGATCCCACAGGTAAAAACATAACAAGAAAAATACTCTCTCAAGAGGATATAGAAAAAAACATATCAAGCTACACAACTCAAGCATTTAAAATACTTGATGAGAGTAAAACAGATATAGTTTACAACAAAGAGTGGCTAGAAGATCTTGGAGCAATAGGGATACTCTCTTTAGCTTCAAATCTTACAGTAGCAAGGATGCTTGAGAGGGATGATTTTTCTAAAAGATATGCCTCAAATACACCAATAGCCGTAAGTGAGTTTATATATCCTTTGCTTCAGGGTTACGACAGTGTTCATCTAAAAAGCGATATAGAGATAGGTGGAACAGACCAAAAATTCAACCTTTTGATGGGCAGACAACTCCAAAAAGCATATGAGACGAAAAAGCAACAAGCTGTATTGATGATGCCTATCCTCGAAGGGCTTGACGGTGTGCAAAAGATGAGCAAATCTCTTGGCAACTACATAGGGGTAAGTGATGAGCCAAACGATATGTACGGAAAGGTTCTTAGTATCTCTGATGAGCTTATGTGGAGATATTATGAGCTGTTGAGTTCCAAAACACTTGATGAGATACAAAATCTAAAAGATGGTGTAGCAGATGGTTTGCTTCATCCAAAAACAGTAAAAGAAAATCTTGCTTTGGAGATCACTCAGAGATTTCATTCCAAAGAGGATGCACAAGAAGCACAGGCAGAATTCCAAAGAGTTCATGCAAAAAGCCAAATTCCAACAGATATAGCTGAATTTAGTTGCGAAGGTGAAATATGGATAGCAAAAGCATTACTAGATTGTAACATTGAGCCATCAACTTCACAAGCTAGGCGAGATATTAAGCAAGGTGCTGTTAAAATAAACCAGCAAAAAATATCTGATATACAACTGCAACTTGGCAAAGGTGAGTATATACTTCAAGTTGGTAAAAGAAAATTTGCAAAATTAAAGGTAAATTAGATGAGTTTTAAATCTTTAAAAATTGGAAAATATGTAATTGAGAAGCCTATTGTTCAAGGTGGTATGGGTGTTGGTGTAAGCTGGGACCAACTAGCTGGAAGTGTATCCAACGAAGGTGGTCTGGGTGTTATCAGTGCTGTTGGAACAGGTTATTATGAAAATAAAAAATATGCCCAAAAACTTGTTGATGGAAAACCTTTAAGTGAAACAAACTTCTACTCTCAAGAGGGTTTGAAAACAATCATCAAAAATGCAAGAAAAATATGTGGCAACAAACCTCTTGCAGCCAATATCCTGTATGCCATCAATGATTATGGTCGTGTTGTAAAAGATGCCTGTGAAGGTGGTATAGATATCATTATCACGGGAGCTGGTCTGCCTACAAATATGCCAGAATTTACAGAGGGTTACGATGATGTTGCACTGGTACCGATAGTATCTTCACCAAAAGCTCTCAAAATAATATGTAAAAGATGGAAAGGAAGATACAACAGACTTCCTGATGCTGTTATTCTTGAAGGTCCAAAAAGTGGAGGACATCAGGGATTTTCCTATGAGGACTGCAAAAAAGAGGAGAATCAGCTTGAAAACCTTGTAAAACCTGTTGTTGAAGAAGCAAAAAAATGGGGAGATATACCTGTAATTGCCGCTGGTGGTATATGGGACAAAAACGATATACAAGAGATGATGGAGTTAGGTGCAAGTGGTGTACAGATGGGTACAAGATTTATCGGTACTCACGAATGTGATGCTCATGACAATTTCAAGCAAGTACTCCTAAATGCCAAAAAAGATGATATTGAGCTTATGAGTTCACCAGTTGGTTACCCTGCACAGGGGATCAGAACCAACCTTACAAACCTTGTAGATAAAAGGGAAGGTCCTGCAATAAAATGTATTTCAAACTGTGTTGCACCTTGTCACAGAGGGGAAGAAGCAAAGGTTGTGGGCTTTTGTATAGCAGACAGACTGAGTGATGCCTATATGGGTAATCTTGAAACAGGATTGTTTTTCTCAGGTACAAACGGATACAGACTCAACGAAATTATCTCTGTAAAAGAGTTGATGGATAAACTGACTCAGGGCGAATAGTATATATATGTTTCGCTATATTTGTATAGTCATTATTTTTGTCACCTCTCTTGCTGCTATGTCAAATAGCGAGATTTTAAACAGAGCAAATAATTTTATGAAAAATGGTGGCAAAAGCAACCAGTTTAGAGCATATAATGACTATAAAAATCTCTACCTCCGTGCTATTATGTCTGATGATGAAAAACTCAAGATATCAGCACTAAGAGGTATAGTAAAAAGTGGTAAAAGCCTACATATAGATGTACTGCAATACAGTAAAGAACTTGCAAATCTAAAACCAAATGCAACCACACTCTATACACCGCCAAAATCAAAATCTATAAATAAAAAAAATAAAAAGCTCAAAGTAACTTCATCACACAAACTAAAAATTGTTGAGTGGCAAAACGGTAAACTTGTACTAAAATTTGATAAAAATCTACAATCAAACCAGATAAACTATTTTACAATGTACAGTCCATCACAAAAAGTTTACAAATATGTCTTTGACATACATGCTTCTATGCTGATAAAATCCCAAGCACTCAGAAAAGAGGGGATAAGAAGGATTAAACTGGCACAATACAACCAAAACACTCTGAGACTTGTTATAGAAAATGAAAAAAAACTAAAAATTTCGTTCAAAAAAGCATATAGCAAACTCATAATAAATATCAAAACCACCTCATCTTACAAAACACCAAAAATCACAACACCGCTGAGACTAGACAGAAACAAAATAATAGTAATAGATGCAGGTCACGGCGGTAAAGATCCCGGAGCCATAGGGTATAGAGGATATAGAGAAAAAGTTATCGTACTAAAAATCGCACTTCATCTAAGAGATATACTAAGTGCAAGAGGTTACAAAGTATATATGAGCAGAAGCAGTGACAGATTTGTAAAACTCAGAAAAAGAACACAATATGCAAATGCAAAAAATGCAAATATATTTATATCTATACATGCAAACTCTGTGAGTAAAAGAAATGCTTCAAAAGCCTATGGTATAGAGTGTTACTTTTTATCACCATCAAGATCTGACAGAGCAACAAGGGTAGCGGCAAAAGAGAACTCTGCAGATATGAGCGACATGAAAGCATATGAACAAAATAACTTTTTGGGGCTTTTAAACCGTCACAAAATTGTTGCTTCCAACAAACTTGCGATAGATTTGCAAGGTGGAATTTTACAATCACTTAGAAGAAGTTACAAAAATGTTGCAGACGGTGGAGTAAGAGAGGGACCTTTTTGGGTATTGGTAGGTGCTCAGATGCCCGCTGTTTTAGTTGAGGTTGGTTTCATATCCAACCCCATAGAAGCAAGAAGACTTGTGAGCAGCAGCTACCAAAAGAAACTTGCCACAGGTCTTGCTAACGGAATTGAAAGGTATTTTGCAAATAATTAGCAACTAAATCCTGCTACTCCTTTTTATATTCCAAATCACCTGCAACAGACTCTTTTTCAGCTATCAGTTTTTCTATCTGCATTTTTACTTTATCATATCTGTACTGCTCTTTAAAGCCGATAATCCTTCCACCTGCGGCATTTGGATGCCCCCCTCCATTTGCCCATTCTTTAGATATCTGAGCTACATTTACCATATTGTTTGCTCTTAGACTCATTGTTCCTCTAAAACTGACATCTACAATAAAATCATACTCAGGATATGCCATTAAAAAGCCGTTACCTATGATAGATGTATTGCCAACACCATAACTCAAAAAGCCTCTATAACCTTTATAGTATATTGTTTTTTCATCTCTTGCTTTGCCAAGAAGTTTTACTATATATGCTGTTGCAAGGTTATCAAGAGTATCATCTTTTTGTTCTTTAAAAAAAGATTTTTTCAAAGAGTGTATCTTTTCATCCAATACAATCGGTGCATTTTCTTTATCAAGTAATTTTGTTGCTTCAAACAAAAGGGAGAGTTTATATCTGTTATCCTCTTTGGCAAACATAACTCTGTTTAATTCCCTTGTCTCATTGATAAGCCTCATACACACTTTGCCATATTCAAAATTTTCAACTTCATCTTGATGCCACAAATCAACAGCATTGACAACATCTACAAACTCTACCATCCAATTGGGCTCATCAAAATCAAAATGCTCCCTTACATAATCATATGTAATCTTTGTTGCACACCTTGTTGTATCAAGATAGTACCATTCATATTTGTTTGCACTCTCCTGACCACTTCCATGATGATCCAAAAGTGTAATTTTTATATCTTTTTTCATATCGTTTAGATTGTTTACCTGATGATTTAGCCATCTTGCTTCATCTGCATTGAGGTTAAGATCTGTAATAAAAATCAAAGAACTTTCATCACTTTTTTTGATATCATCTAAAATCATCTCCAACTTTTGTCTGACTTCTGAACCATAATTGGCATTGTAATTAAATCTTTTGTATGGTGTAAACTCCATAACAAACTGTGAGCTGTACCCATCCAAATCTATATGTGAGAGATGATATATTGTTCGTTTCATTTTTTTCCTTAAGTTTGTGTTTGTATTGTTATAGAACCCATAACTTCAAAAGTAGCACTGGAATCTATCTCAGCATGTGAGAGTGTCACCACATCAAGTGAAAATCTCTCAAAAATCTCAGCAATGCTTTTGCGAAGCTGCGGATCTACTATTATAACAACAGGTGATATACCTTTTTGCAACAGTTCTGTTGCCTTTGTACTTGTTGCCTGAATAAGTGCATTTATTTCACCAACATTCAAAGAAAGATTTCTCACACCATCTTGTTCATGAAGCTTCTCAAGCATCATCTGTTCAGAAGCTGTATCAAATGTCAATAGCCTTATAACACCATCTTCAGAGGAGTATATTTTTGTGATAACTCTTGCAAGTTTTGCCCTCACCTGCTCTGTAATAATATCCACATTTTTTGTATATTCTGCCACATCGGCTATGGTTTCTAAGATACTTAACATATCTTTAAGAGGTATTTTCTCATGCAATAGAGATTTTAGCACCCTTTGGATAAGACCTATATTTGCAACAGCCAACACATCATCAACAATAACAGGGAAATCACCTTTGATTTTATCTATAAGTGTTTGTACTTCCTGTCTTGTAATCAACTCTTCTGCATTTCGTTTAATAAGCTCACTCATATGTGTAGATATAACAGTAGCAGGATCAACGACGGTATAACCATTTATAATTGCATCCTCTTTTTGTTGTGGTGTAATCCACATAGCATCCAACCCAAATGCAGGTTCTTTTGTAGGCTCACCTTCTATATCTCCGGTTGCCATACCACTGTCCATAGCAAGAAATTTCTCAGGCACAATACTGCCCTCACCTATGGGAACACCTTTGAGCAATATCTGGTATTGTTGTGGTTTTAGATGCAAATTATCTCTAATTCTGACTTGTGGTATTAAAAAACCGTAATCTGAAGCTATTTTTCTTCTCATAGACCTGATTCTCTCAAGCAAATCTCCACCCTGAGTGCTGTCTGCAAGTCGGATAAGCTGGTATCCCAAAGTAAGTTCAAGCATCTCAACTTTTAGGATATCTTCAAGTGCACTTTGTTCCTCTTTTGCTATCTCCTCTTGGGTTTTTTGAGGTTTTGTCAGTTTTGCATCATCAGCTTTTTTCTTCAACTCCTCTTTTGAGAGTAGATTATCTACATCAAGTATAGACAATTCACCTTTTTCCCATTTGTAAACAGACCATCCTAGAAGTCCAAAAAGCATCCCGACAAATCCCATAGA
>Ga0256828_1001995_pt1 | contig 12441 bp, 12 predicted proteins | sample CV88metaG_FD_185993 | JGI IMG/M metagenome (GOLD analysis project Ga0256828, IMG submission 185993) | Hydrothermal vent microbial communities from East Pacific Rise, Pacific Ocean - CV88 | ecosystem: Environmental > Aquatic > Marine > Hydrothermal vents | place: Pacific Ocean: East Pacific Rise... | reverse complement strand
TGAATCTTCTAAGTACTCTTTGTTTGCCATCTCATTAATTTGTGCTATATACTTTTTTGCATCATCTATATAGTTTACAAACTTTAAAGATGTTTGAGATTGAGTCATAATTGTTGAAGCCATACGGTTGTAAACATCTAAACCAAATGCCTCTTTTGAAAGAGTATAAGCATCTTTATACTCCCCTATTTCATAGTAAAACTTTGCTTGTAAAGATTTTTCATAAGATGGATTTACACTAAAATACAAAACCATTGTAACTATAAAAACAGCAAAAAAAGTTAAAAATGGCAGTTTAGTATTCATTTTTTAAAAGTCCATCTTTTATAACTTTTTTTGCTGTTTGCATATCCATTTGTGAAATGTCTATCATCTCAGAAATGTAGTAATGTATCTCGCCAAAAGGTTTTGGTATAACAAACTTATCCCACGATTTTAACTGCCAAAATTTTGTTGGTTTTATCTCAACCAATGTTATTTTAACACCTGCTTTTTGTGCCATAACAACTATACCATCGGCAACTTCGTGTCTAGGTCCTTTTGGTCCATCAGGAGTTATACCTAAATCGTAACCAGATTTTAACTCTTTTATAGCACTTATAAGAGCTTTAACACCACCTCTAGTACTAGAGCCACGGATAGTTTCAAAACCAAAAAAACCAAGTGTTTTTGCTATGAGATTTCCATCAAAATGTTCAGATATAATCAACTTTACATGTGGAGGATTTCTATACTTTTTGTAAGCATAAGGTATCATAAGAAGTTCACCATGCCAACAAGCCATAATAAATGGCTCATCACATAGTTTTTCTGGTGCATGAAACACCTTCTTGTTACTCATATATAAAACTCTTATGAGAAAAGAGCCTATAAAAGGTACTAAAATAGTAGCTAATTTTCTAAAAAATTTTTTACTCAACTAACTCACCAGTTAAAATAGTTCTACCAATAGATGTTATTTTAACATCTCTAAACTGACCTAAAAGTTCATCTGAACCCTTGACCTTTATGATGAAGTTGTTATCACTTCTACCAGAAACAAAATAGTTTGCATTCAACTCTTCAAAGTAAACATTGTAAATTTTACCTAGATGTGTTTTGTTTTTTTCATCTATTATTTTTGTATTTAGTTCTTGTAGTTCACTAAGTCTAGCCGATGCTTCATCTGCATCTATCATAGTTAGATGTTGAGCCTCTGTCTCTGGTCTAGGAGAGTACTTAAAAGAAAATATTTGGTCAAATTTTACTTTTTTCATAACATCAAGAGTATCTTCAAAATCTTCTCTTGTTTCTGTTGGAAAAGCTACTATAATGTCTGTACTTATAGTTACATCTGGACAACTACTTCTTAGTTTCTCAACTCTATTTAAAAACCACTCTTTTGAGTAACCCCTTTTCATATCTTTTAAAACTTTTGTACTTCCACTTTGAAGTGGCATGTGCATAGATTTACAGATTTTTGGGTTTGTGGCAAACTCTTCAATAAACTCATCATCCATATGAAAAGGGTGTGGAGATGTAAAACGAATTCTTTTTAAACCATCTATTTTAGAAAGTCTTCTTAAAAGTTCCGTAAAGTTTACTTTTTCGTGTTCTCCTGAAAAACGACGACCATAGTTGTTTACATTTTGACCTAAAAGAAAAATCTCTTTTACACCATTTGCAACAACTCTTTTAGCTTCATTTATAATCAATTCATCAGGTATAGAGATCTCTTCTCCACGAGTTTTTGGAACAATACAAAAAGTACATTGTTTATCGCAACCTATGGAGATGTTAATGTATGCTTTGTGTGAAGATGAACGAAAATCATTAAAAGCAAATTCACTTTCGTCGTAGTTTATATCTACTTCAACAGCTTTTTCTTTATGTAAAACCTCTGTTATTTTAGATACATTCCTAGCACCTAAAACAAAACTTACATAAGGAGCTCTTTTTATAATCTCTTTTCCAAGATGTGAAGCTGTACACCCACAAACACCTATCTTTGCACCATCTTTTTTCTTCTTGTTAAAAACACCCAGCTCCGAAAAAAGTTTTGAAACTGGCTTTTCTCTAACAGAACATGTATTTATCAAAATCAAGTCAGCTTGTGAAAGTTCAGATGTAACTTCATAATCTTCTTTCTCTTTCAATTCTGCAATAATATGCTCACTATCACGAGAATTCATAGCACAACCGAGTGTTTCAATAAATAACTTTTTAGACATCTGTTACTCTTTTAGTTCATTATATGTACTTGGTACATGTAGTCATTATCAGCAAGACTAAATTTAACTTCACTCATATAAAAACTTTTACCTTTTTCTTCAAAATAGTCTTGAAGTTCAAGTAAATCTTTGTGAGAATTTTCTCTATCAAAGTAAAAAATAACACTATCTTCTTTTTCTAAAGCTGTTTCTAGCTTAGAAACATCAACTTTTTTTGGTTTTGCATCTAAATCAGTTCTTGCAAATTTTAATTCCATCTACATATCCTTACATATATTTTCGTGCATTATATAAAAACTCTACTAAAAAGCTGATTAAACTCCTTTTTATACACTTTTTAGTATAATCACAAACTTCAAATAAGAAATCCCCCATATATTTACTATTGTCAGATTTCTTAAAATCAAGGAAATAATTATGGAAAAAATTTTAGATATTGCAGAAGCTATTGCAAATGAAAAAGGGTTAAACCCACAAAATGTTTTAGAAGCACTAAAAACTGCTTTTGTACAAACAGCAAAAAGAGTTATAGGTCAAAACTTAGCTTTTGAAGCACAAATAGACGATGTTACAAAAACTATAAATATAGTTCAGACTATCACTGTTGTAGCAGATGACGATGAAAAACTTCAAGATGAAGAGATAGCACCAGCTTATATCTCGATTACAGAAGCAAGAGATTATGATGACCAAGTAGAACTAGGCGACCAGCTACAAGTACCTCATGAACTTGAAGATTATGGAAGAACAGCTGCATCTTCTCTTCACCGTGAGATAGAATACCATGTTCAAAAACTTATAGAAGATGAACTTTTTAACAAATACAAATCAAAAATAGGCACACTTGTAACTGGTAGAGTAACGAGAGTAGATTCTCAAAGTAACACATACATTGAGATTGATGAAGTTCGTGCTGTACTTCCTATGAAAAGCCGTATAAAAGGTGAAGTTTTTAAAGTTGGAGACCATCTAAAAGCTGTTGTTCGTAAAGTAAATATGGACAGAGAAAATGGTATACAAATAGAGCTTTCAAGAACTAGCCCGAAATTTTTAGAAGAACTTTTAGCTCTAGAAGTTCCTGAAATAGCTGATGGAATGGTTATTATTGAAAAAGCTGCTCGTATACCAGGGCAAAGAGCTAAAATCGCGATTTTAAGTACTCATCCAAACATCGATGCTGTTGGTGCAACAGTTGGTGTTAAAGGTGTTCGTATAAACTCTGTAAGTCAAGAACTACAAGATGAAAATATTGACTGTGTAGAGTACACAACTATACCTGAACTTTTTGTTTCAAGAACAATGAGTCCTGCCATCATTTCACATGTAGAGATTGTAAAAAATTCAGCTGGAGAAAATGAAAAAGCCATAGTAACACTTCCTAGTGACCAAAAAAGTAAAGCTATTGGTAAAAGTGGTATAAATATCCGTTTAGCATCTATGTTAACTGGTATGCAAATTGAACTTGTAGAAAATGGAACAACAGCAGAAGGTACAGAACAAGAAAATCAACCAAAAGATAGTGTTGATGCACTTGAAGCACTGTTTAACTAAACAACTTACCATAGTTTAAAAACTATGGTAATTCTACTTTTATTTTCTTCCCAAAACCTAATTTATTGTCTGTCATTTTAAAACTTTTTACTTTTATTTCCCATAATGTAGGTAACATTAAAAGAGCTTGTGGAAAAAGTTTGAAGTAAAGTTTTTTAAGTTCTTCATTTTTTAGTTTTTTACATGTAGCTTTAAACTGCACACCTTGTATCTTACCAACTATTTTAGTTTCTAAGGCAACTGTTCCTGCTACATTTTCATTTTTAAGTATATGTTTTATATGCAAAGTATCTTCACTACTTGCTATGACAAAACTATTGTACTTTTTACTAAAACCATAAAAAACACTACATACACTAAGTTCATCTTCAGCCGTTGTAGCCAAACTAAGTATATGATGTTTTTGTAAAAAGTTGTCAATCTTATCTAAATCACTCATCTTGAAAATCTATATTTTTCCAAATCCTCTGCTGAGCTTATATCTCTTTTTTCAAGCATCATCAATGCTAGGTCATCATTTATAAGAGCCTCATACATATCGAAAGTAGATACAATATTGTAGTAACTTTTTAAAAAATGTAGTAGCTTATCGAAGTTGTCACCTTTTAAATGTACACTATTTTTATACTCTTTAAACTCATCCCAATTTATTTTTAACATTTTTCCTCTACCTTTTTTGCTAACTGTTCAGGTCTTAGACCCAATGACTCTTCTACAAGAATTGTATTTCCATGAGTTATAAAACTATCTTCATATTCAAAACTTTCTAACATAACATCAGATATATTTGACAACGACAAAAACTCTAAAATGGCACTACCAACACCACCCATTTTTGAACTATCTGAAAATACAAACCATTTTTTATGTTTTTTAGAAAGATTTAAAAGCATATCTTCATCGAGTGGTTTAACAAACCTTAAATCCAAAATTGCCACATCTTTTTCTACATGTAAAGATGTTTGGTAAGCTCGTCCAACTCCATTTCCATAACCTATAAACAAAACATCACTATCTGAACTTTTTACAAGTTGAGATTTACCAACTTCAAATTCCACAGACTCAGCCAAAGAGTGTTCTAAAAAAGCTCCTCGTGGGTATCTTATAGAACAAGGATGGCTAAACTTATGAGCAAACCCCATAGCTTGATGAAAACTTTTCTCATCTCGTGGAGCAAAAAGTGTCATATTTGGAATAAGTCTTAAAAAGTTTATATCAAAAACACCTTGGTGTGTTTCCCCATCTTCCCCAACTATCCCAGCTCTATCTAGTGCAAAAACAACAGGTAAGTCAAGTAAACAAACATCATGTATAACTTGGTCATACCCTCTTTGTAAAAATGTTGAGTAGATAGTACAAAAAGGTTTAAACCCCTCTTTTGCCATAGATGCCATAGATGTAACTGCATGTTGTTCTGCTATGGCTACATCCCAAAATCTATTTGGAAACATCTCCATAAGTGGTGAAAGTCCTGTACCACTTGGCATAGCAGCCGTTACACCAACTACTTTTTCATCTTTTTTTGCTAAGTGCATTAAAGCATCTGTGTAAATTTGTGTAGCACTTTTTTGTGAAGATTTTTTTAAAGAGTGTCCATCTTTTAAGTCAAATGGAGAAACACCATGCCATTTTTCTTCGTGACCTTCTGCAATGTCATACCCTTTACCTTTAAGTGTTTGAGCATGAACAATTACTGGTCTTTTTAAATTTTTAGCAAGTTCAAAAATCTCTATAAGTTTATTCAAATCATGACCATCAACTGGACCTATGTAGTCTATGCCCATCTCTTCAAAAAGTATCCCCGGAGTTACAAGCTTTAAAGATTCTTCCATTCTTTTTGCTATATACTTCGCACCATCACCAAAATTTTCTACAAAATTTTCTGTATGTTTTTTAAACCTTTGGTAAAATGGAGATGCCATAGCAGAACTTAACATTCTACTTACTGCCCCTATAGGTTTGGCAATGCTCATCTCATTATCGTTTAAAATAATAACCATCGGGTACTTTCTGTCGCCTAGTTCATTTAATGCTTCATAAACCATACCAGCTGTCATACTTCCATCGCCTATCATTACAACTGGTATACGAGAGTCTTGCTCCCCTTTTAAAGCTATCGCTTTAGCTGCACCAACCCCCAAAGATATAGAAGTAGAACTATGTCCTGCTACAAAATAATCATGTTCACTTTCACTAGGTTTTGTGTACCCACTCATACCACCAAACTGTCTAAGAGTGTCAAACTCATCCCATCTATTGGTAATCAATTTGTGAGCATAAGACTGATGAGATACATCAAATATAAACGGGTCTTTTGAACTATCAAAAACTTTATGCATCGCTACTATAAGTTCAGTTGCACCCAATGTTGAACTAAGATGCCCACCATTTTTACTTACAACTCTTAGTATCTCTTCTCGTATATCATTACAAACAGATTGTAATTCTTTAACTGTTTTTGACTTTATATCCATTACTTTTCACCCATCATTCACTACCCAAAGCAGTTTTTTTAACTCTCTCAAATCTTTTATTTATTTGAGCATCTACATTTCCAACATCACTTAAAACTATAACTCCACCAGCACTTACAGCACTATCTGAAATAACTTCTATATGTTTCAAACCACCAAAATACTCAGATAAAGCACCATGATCCACAGGATTTACTTTTAGTTTTATAGATGAACTCTCTTTTAAATCATCTACTATTTCCTGTGCTAAATTTTTTGCAATTTCAGAAGAGTTTAACGAAACTTCAACTTTTACAACTTCTGATGCTATATTTATAGCAGCAGACACCAAATCTTGTTTTATAACTTCTAGAGATCTCGAAAAATCTTCAGCAGAAGAATCTAACTTACTTATAGAATTTGCCAGTTGTTCCACTCTTTGAGATAAACTACTTTCAATATCTTTTGAAGCTTCTATCTTACCAGCTTCAAAACCTTCTGAAAAAGAACTCTCTTTTGCCTGAGCTAACTTTTGCTCATATTCCTCTTCTTTGGCTTCTAGTTTCATTTGAAGTTTTATGAAGTTTGTAGACATCTCATCTGTTTTTTTCATTAAAGACTCAATGAGAGAATCTTTTGAATTTGAAGATATAGAACTAGTATCTACTTTTGTTTCTTTTTTTTCTTCCTCAGCTTCTTTTTTTTCTACATTACCAAAAACTGTTTTTTGAAACTTATGAGGAGACTCTGTACTTTTAGAACCACCCAAAGCCAAAATTTTAAAGTTATATTTGTCTACATTATGTTTATCTAAATACTCACTAGAAATTACTGTTGCCATTTTTTACTCTATCATCTCTTCTGTTGAACCCATTTGGATAGCTCCACTTTCAGCTAAACCATTTACAACTTCAACAATTTTTCTTTGTGCCGTTTCAACATCTTTCATTTTAACAGCACCCAAAAATTGCATCTCTTCTTCAAATGCTTCTCTAGCTCTTTCACTCATAGCTGAGAAGAATTTTTCTTTTAACTCCTCAGGAGCAGATTTTAAAGCTAACATCAAGTCAGCTTTATCTACTGCTTTAAGTGTTTCTTGTATTGCTGTTTTATCCAAAGATATCATATCTTCAAAAGTAAACATCATCTCTTTAATTAGAGTTGCAAGTTCCTCATCAACCTGTTCAATTTTAGCCAATGTAGATTTAGAACTTTTAGAACCAAGACGGTTAAATACATCTGCAACAGCTCTAGGTCCACCAACCTCGACTTTGTAAGATGCAAGAGATTCAAGCTTACTTTCAAGAACAGCCGAAACTCTTTTGATGACAGATGGAGAGATGTCTCCAAGTTTTGCCATTCTCATAGTAACTTCACTTCTTAAATCATCTGGGAAAAATTGAAGTGTATCTGCTGCTTCTGTTGCATCCATATGTGCCAAAATAAGAGCAATAGTTTGAGGATGCTCATTTATAATAAAGTCTGAAAGCTGTTGAGGCTTGATTTTTGAAAGATAAGCAAAGTTTTGAGTATTTTGCATACTTTTTGAAAGTTTTTCCAACACTTTTTTTGCTTCTTCTGGTCCAAGAGTTCTGTAAAGTAACTCTCTTGCATACTCCAAACCACCAGTTGTAAGAAACTGACCAGATTGAAATATAGCATAAAACTCTTCCAAAACTGCTGTCGCCACAGCTCTATCTATAGTTGTATTTGATGCAATATATTTTGAAATCTCAGTAATCGCTTCTACATTCATATTGGCAAAAATACTAGCTGTCGTTTCCTCCCCTAATTGAAGTAGTAAAATAGCTATCTTTTCAGCCATTCTCATCTCATCAAAAACGGCCTGTTGTGGTGGTGTTAATGTTGACATCGGTTATCCTTTTGTATCTTTACCCATTACAGATTCAAACTCTTCACTAATAAGAGCTTCAAGAAGTGATGCTATGCTTTCAGGGTTATCTTCTGCCATTGTTCTAACTTTTTCAAGTATAACTTCATGTTTAAGTTCATCTTCATTAAAGCCTTCCCCAACTCCAAGTTGTTCTTCAACTTTTTTCCTCATTTGTTGTACTTTTTCAACTAAATCTTCATCTTCATCATCTTCTATATCTAAAGTAGGTTTAGCAAGTTCTTCTTCCTCTTTTGAAACTTCAAGCATTTTTTCAGCAAATGGAGTAATAACTTTTTTATACACAACAAGTAAAAGAACAAGAACAAATATATACTTAAACAACCCACTAAATGGAGCAAGATATGTTTGAGAAAATTCAAAGGCTTGTGTCACACCATCTTTTGAAACACCACCAACATCTCTTTTAAACTGTAAATTTTTAACACTAAGTTGGTCGCCTCTTTTCAAATCTATACCTATTGAACGACTTACAAGAGCTTTTAGTGCATCTATCTCATCTGGCTGTAAAGGTTCATAAGTTTTTTCACCTTTTATTGGCTTACCATCTTTATCTAGTTTTGTTATATATTTTCCATCTACTATAACAGCTGCTGTTATACGCTTAATTCTTGCAAACTGAGACTTTGTAGTAGAAACAGTTTTACTAACTTCGTAGTTTGTAGTACCTGTATTTTTTTCATATTTTTCAGATGTTTGTGTACTTTTTAGTCCTTGAACTGGACCTATGTTACTCACAGTACCAGGAACTCCACCAACTGCTTTTGGTGTTGCACCTGTCCTTTTTTCTTCACTAGTTTGTTCACTTCTTACAACATTTTCAGGGTCATATTTTTCAGATGTTGAATTTTTTATAGAAAAATCATACTCTATGGTAACTTGTGCTACAACTTTATCTCTACCACCAACAAATGGAGATATAAGTTTAATAATCTTATTTTGCTTTTTCTTTTCCTCTTTTGCTTTGAAGTTTTGTTGAACAACAGAAAGCTCACTCATCTGAGCCATCTCATCTTCACCACCAAGAGTTTCTCCATCACTATTTACTAACATTACATTTTTAGGTGTAAGACGAGGAACAGAAGCAGCTACAAGATTTTTTATACCTCTTATTTGTCTACCAGAAAGTTTTCTATCTTGAACAAGAGTTATCATAACAGATGCCGTAGGGTCAACTTGTTTTGAAACAAATAAAGTAGCCTTAGAAAGAGCTAAACTAACTGTTGCATTTTCAACAGGAGAAAGAGCAGTAATAGTTCGAGAAAGTTCCCCTTCTAATGCACGAAGATGTTTTATATTTTGGTCAAAACTTGTAGCACCAAATTCCTGTTTGTCAAAAAGTTCAAAGCCCACATTACTATTTCTAGGAATACCTTTTGAAGCTATAAGAATTCTTTCTTTATAAACAACATTTTTAGGAACTTTTATAATGTTATTTGCTTCTAGTTTATATGGAATATTGTCTTTTTCCAAAGAGTCAATAACCTTAGCTGCATCTTCTGGACTTAAAGAGTCAAACAAAACTTCATACTTTGTTACAACACTAGCTTTTGAAGTATACACTACAAGAAAGATTAAAAAAGCAACAATCCCAACAATAGCACCTGCAATAATAACCTTTTGCTGTTTACTAAGTTTTTCATAAACAGTTGCAAGTTGTGAAAAAAGTGCTTTAAAATCCATCTAAATCCCGTTTATATTAGTTCTGAAAAAAGTTCAAAAAATCTACTATTTTGTTCTTTTGTACCAACTGTTACTCGTATAGCATTCATACCATAACCACTAAGGTTTCTAACAATCATACCTTTTTTAAGCAATTCATCTGCTATGTGTGTTGAGTTTTTATCTTCTTCAAAACATAAAGTTACAAAGTTTGTATAGCTCGGAATTATCTCTATATTGTTTTGTTTAGCAAATTCCTCATACTTTTTCATCTCTTCAAAACTAAGTTTTATACTTTCTTGTACAAAATCTTCATCTTCAAGAGCCACACTACCAGCTTCCAATGAAAGTGTTGTTATGTTAAATGGTGGGCGAAGTTTATAAAGTTCTTTTATAATCTTCTCATCAGCTACACCATAACCAACTCTCATACCACCTAAACCATAAGCTTTTGAAAAAGTACCTAAGTAAATTACATTGTCAAACTCTTCAACTAACTCCTTAGGTTGAACACTTTTTGAACTATCTTTAAACTTAGCATATTCCATATATGCACCATCTACAACTACAAGTGTTTCGTTATCTATTTTTCTAAGAAATTCAAAAAGGGCATCTCTATCTATAGCATCGCCAGTTGGGTTGTTTGGTGTACATAAAAATATAATCTCAGGTTTTTGTTCTTTATAAAGCTCATAAAACTCATCTAAATTATGTTTTTGAGATTTTGTTTTTATAACAGTAGCACCTACATATTTTGCATATATTTCATACATTGCAAATGTTACTGAATTTGTTAAAATTTTAGAGTTTTCATCTGCTTTTGCATGGATTAAAAACTCTATAACTTGGTCACTTCCAGCACCTATAATAATGTTTTGTGTTTTTACATCAAACCTTTTTGACAAAGCATCTTTTAGCTTTGTCATACTATCATCTGGGTAAAGTGCCATATTTGCCACTATATCTGTTACTGCTTTTTGAACTTTTATAGAACACCCATAAGGATTTTCATTTGATGCAAGTTTTACTATATCTTTTGGTTCAATCCCAAACTCTCTTACAACAAGTTCTATTGGCTTTCCAGCTTCATAAGTTTTTATATTTTCTAAATGTTTGTTAAATTTCAATCTTCACCCTTTACATAACTTCCAAGCCAAGTTACCTCATCTTTGTGTTTTGCTATAGCTTTTTGGACTTTTGGCTCATCTATATGACCGTAAAAATCTATGTAAAACCAGTAGCCAAAACCTCCGTTGTCTTTTGATGGTCTTGATTCTATTTTAGAAAGGTTTATCTCTTCATTGTCAAAATCTTCTAAAAATCTTACCAAAGAACCAGCTTCAACAGCATCTTTTAGTCTAACAAGTATAGAAGTTTTGTCTTCATTACTTATACCATTTTTAAAATCACTCAAAATCACAAAACGAGTAGAACTACCCTGCTCATCCTCTACATTTTCAAACATAGTTGGAACACCATAAAGTTTTGCAGCTATGTGAGAACATATAGCTGCACTATCTGGTTCTTGTGAAGCCAAAATAGCTGCTTTTGCTGTTGATTCTACTGGAATTTGTTCAACATTTACAAGACCATGCTCAGCTAAAAACTCTCGACATTGACCAAAACCTTTGTCTTTTGAATATATCTTTTTTATATCTTCAAGATTTCTTGTTTTAGTGGCAAATGACATGTGAATTGGCATATAAAGTTCAGCCACAATTTTTACAGAACTTTTTGCTAACAAGTCTAATGTTTCTCCAACTATTCCATCTCTTGAATTTTCTATGGGAACAACACCAAATTTAGCTCTTTTTGCTTCAAGAGTTTTAAAAACAGAGTAAATAGAACCAAGAGAAAGATAGTCACTCATAGCTCCAAAACGACTTTCAGCAGCTTGATGGGTAAAACTACCCTCAGGTCCTAGATATGCTATTTTTTCAGGCAATTCAAGGTTTCTTGAAACAGCAAAAATTTCCAAAAACAAAGCTTCTATGGCACTCTTGTTTAAAAGTCCCCCTGCTTGTTCATTTTGTTTAGTAAGTCTTTCAATGATTGCTTTTTCCCTCTCAGGTCTATAGATAGCTCCACCACTGTCTTTTTTTATCTCACCAACTCTTTGAACAACTTCCATTCTTTTGTTTAGAAGTTTCAAGATTTCATTATCTAAACTATCGATTGCCTGACGACAATCATCTAATGTTTCATACTTCATTTTACATCCCCTATTGAGCTATAAATCTCATCTGGTTTTACACTATCATCCAAAAATGGCACTATCTCTTCTGCTGTTTTGTACTTACCACTTGTTACAAAAATACTCTTCATCCCAAGTTCTTTTGCACCACCCAAATCACCTTTTACATCATCACTTATCATCGTAATTTTGTCAAATTTCAAAGTTGAATCTTGCTTTTGTATGCGACTTAATGCTTCTTCATAAAATGCTACACTAGGTTTTCCAACAACATCATAACTAACACTCGTAGCAAATTCTAAAAGTTTTAAAACAGCTCCAACACCTGGGTACCTTTTACCATTTTTAGCATAAATAGATGTTTCGTGCATACCAACAAGTTTTGCACCATTTAGTAAAAATTCTATCATCTGTGCATATTCATCTGGCATAAAATCTTCTTTTATAGCCACTAAAACA
>Ga0256828_1001994_pt1 | contig 12443 bp, 8 predicted proteins | sample CV88metaG_FD_185993 | JGI IMG/M metagenome (GOLD analysis project Ga0256828, IMG submission 185993) | Hydrothermal vent microbial communities from East Pacific Rise, Pacific Ocean - CV88 | ecosystem: Environmental > Aquatic > Marine > Hydrothermal vents | place: Pacific Ocean: East Pacific Rise... | reverse complement strand
TTGGAGGCACTTTTAGAAGCACTTTATAAAGATGGTGTGCTTTACCATGCTACATTTATACATAAAGAGCCAAAAGTGGAAGCCTTTTTGGAAGATTATGCATTTTTAGCTGCAGCACTTTTAGAAGCATTTGATAAAACTCAAGATGAAATTTACCTTATCAAAGCACAAACATTTGCAAATAGTGCATTAGAGAAATTTTATGATAATGGAGCATGGAATTTTAGTGTAGGGGAGTTTGAAACTCAAGAGGATATTGCAGATGCAACCTACACAAGTTCGGTAAATGTGATGTTGGGTGTTCTTTTGAAATTAACAACACTTTTAGAGGATGATAAATATAGACATTTTGCATTTAAAACAATGGAGTATAACTCTTATAACCTTGGAAGAAAGCCTGTTTTTTATCCAACTATGCTTGTTGAGATGTTGCGTTATTTAAGAGGAAATGCAGTTGTGAAAAGCTCTATTTCAAATTTAGAAAACCAAAAACTTGCCAAACTAAAATACCCTTTTGTTCTTTTACGTGCAAATGAGAGTGAAGAGTTTATGGTATGTGGTGAAAGAAGTTGTTTTGCTAATACAAAAAATATAGATGAAGTGGAAGAGATTATTGAACAAAATTTCTCTTCAAAGGAGTAGAGTATGGGTTCTAAACGTGAAATGATAGAGAATGAACTCTCAGAAGAGAGTAAAATTGAAGAGATTGTTCATGAAGATAGACGTAAATCAAAAGAGGAAAATAAAGCCTTAAAAGAGAAGCGTGGAAAAGATGGGAAAAAACGGGAATGTGTTTGGATTAAAACAGAGGTTTTAGAGTATGAAAAAGAGTTAAAAGAGCTTCAAATTGAGCTTTTAAAATTGCAAAACCATGTCAAAGAGACAGGTCAAAAAATTTTGATGATTTTTGAGGGGCGTGACGCTGCTGGAAAAGGTGGTACTATTAAGCGTATAACAGAGCACCTTAACCCTCGTGGTGCAAGGGTCGTAGCTCTTGATAAACCGAGTGATATTGAAAAAACACAATGGTATTTTCAACGCTATACGCAACACCTTCCATCTGCTGGAGAGATAGTACTTTTTGATAGAAGTTGGTACAACCGTGGTGGAGTTGAGCCTGTTATGGGGTTTTGTACACAAGAGGAGCATAAAGAGTTTTTACATGAGGTTCCTGAATTTGAAAGAATGTTAATTAACTCCAATATTAAAATTTTTAAGTTTTATTTTTCAGTTTCAAAAGAGGAGCAAAAACGTCGTTTTGAAAAACGTAGAATAGATCCACTCAAACAGTATAAACTCTCCCCTGTAGATGAAAAATCTCAAGGGCTTTGGGATAAATACACAATCGCAAAATACTCTATGCTTTTAGCTTCCCATACTGAGTATTCTCCATGGACAATTATTCGTTCAGATAATAAGAAAAAAGCACGTATTAATTGTATTAAACATATTTTACGCAATATGGATTATCCAAATAAAATTTCAAAAAGAAAGTTAAAAACAGATAGTTCAATTTTACTTGATGCAAGCGATGAGATTCGTTTAATGGAAAATGATATGACTTTGAAGAAAAGCGAGTAGTACTTTGCTTTTAGTTGTTACTAAAATATACATATTAGATTTTTTTTAAAAATATAGTGTTTAGATAAGTAACAAACCTCAAATTTATTGAAAAAGTTGAGGTATAATTTTGCGTGAAATTAAACATTAGGAATAACAATGGGTTTTATTAAAGATTATAAAGCACACGTTGCAGAGCGTGAGGAATTAGGTGTCCCACCACTTCCATTAACAGCAGAGCAAACTGTTGAAGTTATCGAGTTCATTAAAACTGGTGAATATGTTGATATGATGCTAGAGTTATTAGAAAATCGTGTATCTCCAGGTGTTGATGATGCTGCATATGTAAAAGCTGCATTTTTAAATGAAGTTGCTTCAGAAGAGCACCATGTAGCTGCTATCTCTCCAGAGAAAGCTGTTGAAATGCTTGGACAAATGTTAGGTGGTTACAATGTTAAGCCATTAGTAAATTGTCTTTCATCTAAAAATGAAGCTGTTGTAAAAGCTGCTGTAAAAGCACTTTCACATACACTTTTAGTTTACGATGCATTTAATGATGTTGAAGAGCTTCATAAAGCTGGTAATGCAGCTGCAACTGAAGTACTTACTTCTTGGGCAAATGCAGAATGGTTTACATCTAAACCAGAATTAGCTGAAAAAATTACTGTTACAGTATTTAAAGTACCAGGTGAAACAAATACAGATGACCTTTCACCAGCTTCTGAAGCGTTTACTCGTTCAGATATTCCACTTCATGCAAACTCTATGCTTGCAGCAAAAATGGAAAAACCACTTCAAACTATTAAAGAGTTAAAAGAAAAAGGGCATCCTGTAGCATACGTTGGTGATGTTGTAGGTACTGGATCTTCAAGAAAATCTGGTATTAACTCTGTTCAATGGCATATGGGTGAAGATATCCCAGGTGTTCCAAATAAACGTACTGGTGGTGTTATTCTTGGTGGAATTATCGCTCCAATTTTCTTCGCAACTGCAGAAGATTCAGGTGCATTACCATTAGAGCTTGATGTTACACAGATGGAAACAGGTGATGTAATTGATATCTATCCATATAAAGGTGAAGCTCATAAAAATGGTGAGTGTATTGCAACATTTAAACTTCGTCCAAATACAATTACAGATGAAGTAAGAGCAGGTGGTCGTATTCCACTTATTATTGGTCGTGGTTTAACTTCTAAAGCTCGTTCTGTTTTAGGTATGGGTAGTGCAGATATCTTCTTAAAACCTGAGCAACCAGAAGATAATGGTAAAGGTTATACACTAGCACAAAAAATGGTTGGTAAAGCATCTGGTTTAGAGGGTGTTCGTCCAGGTATGTATGTTGAGCCTGAAATGAGTACAGTAGGGAGCCAAGATACAACAGGTCCAATGACTCGTGATGAGATTAAAGAGCTTGCTGCACTTGGTTTTAATGCTGATTTAGTAATGCAATCTTTCTGTCACACTGCTGCATATCCAAAACCATCTGATGTTCAAATGCACCATACATTACCAGATTTTATTGCTAACCGTTCAGGTGTTGCTCTTCGTCCAGGTGATGGTGTTATTCACTCTTGGTTAAATAGAATGGTTCTTCCAGATACAGTTGGTACTGGTGCAGATAGCCATACACGTTTCCCAATTGGTATCTCTTTCCCTGGTGGGAGTGGAATTGTTGCATTTGCTGGTGTTACAGGTTCTATGCCACTTACTATGCCAGAGTCTGTACTTGTTCGTTTTAAAGGTGAAATGCAACCAGGTATCACTCTACGTGACTTAGTAAATGCTATTCCTCATAAAGCGATTAAAGAGGGTCTTTTAACTGTTGAGAAGAAAGGTAAGAAAAATATCTTCGCTGGTCGTATCTTAGAGATCGAAGGTTTACCAGATCTTAAAGTTGAGCAAGCATTTGAGCTTTCTGATGCATCTGCTGAGCGTTCTGCTGCAGCTTGTACTGTTAAACTTAACACTAAGCCAGTTGTTGAGTATCTAAAATCTAACATTGTTCTTTTAGAATCTATGATAGAAGCTGGATATGAAGATCATAGAACTCTTGCACGTCGTATTGCAAAGATGGAAGAGTGGCTTAAAAATCCATCGTTAATGGAAGCAGATAAAGATGCAGAATATGCAGCAGTAATTGAGATTGATCTTAATAAAATTACTGAACCAATTTTAGCTTGTCCTAATGATCCAGATGATGTTGCAACTCTTTCTGAAATTTTAGCTGATGAAAAACGTCCTAAAAATATCGATGAAGTATTTGTTGGTTCTTGTATGACAAATATTGGTCACTACCGCGCACTTGGTGAAGTTTTAAAAGGTGAAGGTGCAGTACCAACTCGTTTATGGGTTTGTCCTCCAACAAAAATGGATGCAAAACAATTAACAGAGGAGGGTTATTATGCACTTTATGGTGCAGCAGGAGCTCGTACAGAAATTCCAGGTTGTTCTTTATGTATGGGTAACCAAGCGCGTGTTGCAGATAATGCTGTTGTGCTTTCAACTTCAACTCGTAACTTCGATAACCGTTTAGGTAAAGGTGCACAAGTTTATTTAGGATCTGCAGAACTTGCAGCAGTTTGTTCACTTCTAGGTAAAATCCCAACTAAAGAGGAATACTTAAAACTTACTAAGAAAATTCAAGGTAAAGAATCAGAGATTTATAGATATCTTAACTTTAACCTTATTCCAGAATATAAACTTAACTAAGATTATAAAGATTAGTAGGCCCACATTGTGGGCCTAAGTGAGTCCATAGAAAAATTATCTTTTTATGGAATACGAAAGAGTTTATTTTCTAATTTTGAATAATGTCGTATTCAAGAGGGAATGTAGGGATGAAGATACTTTTGTCAAATTGAGTGTTGTATTTTTGGTTTGAAAAAACAATTTCTACACCGTTGTCAAACTCATCTTTATATTGAATCGACTTTATATTATCTTGTTTATCTACATTAATATATATATTTTTTTCTGCATAAATTGTTAGGTATTTATGTGAGTCTATCTTTTTAGCATTTTTAAGCAATTTTAAGAAGTTGAAGTTCTTTGGAGCTTCAACTCTTTTTATAATCACTTGTTCGAGTTCTGGTTCCACTATTGTAATTTTATAACGATTGATATAAATGCTTTTTTCTACAGGCTTTTTATAGTGCCATAGTGCATTTTGATTTTTAGAAGCTATTAAATCTCCACTATATTTTAAAATTTTTCCTTTTTCATCTGTTAATGTTTGTGTGAAATCTGCTTGAAATGATTTAATGTTGTCAAATGAGGCAAAAGCAAGAGAGCCCAAACAAAGAAATGTGAAGAGGTGTTTCATATAAAACCTTTTTTTAAGGAATTATAGCAAATCATTATGTAATTATTATATATCTTATGTTAAAATAAAAACAATTTCTATAGTGCTATATAGTAAATTATATAGTATTTCTAATAAGGTTTGGAATGTTACAATCATTAATGGGTAAAATATTTGGTACATCAAATGATAGAGAACTAAAAAAATATACAAAAAGAGTAAAAAGTATTAATGCTCTTGAGAGTAAATATGAAATAATGAGCGATGCTGAGCTTCAAGAAGCATTTAATGTTTTAAAAAGTGCAGTATTATCGGGTGAAAAAACACTTGATGATGTTTTAGAAGATTCTTTTGCAATTACACGTGAAGCTGGTAAACGTGTGTTAAATATGAGACACTTCGATGTTCAGTTAATTGGTGGTATGGTACTACACGATGGTAAAATTGCAGAGATGAAAACGGGTGAGGGTAAAACGCTTGTTGCAACATTAGCAATCGCATTGAATGCAATGTTCCAAAAAGGGGTGCATCTTGTAACTGTAAATGATTACCTTGCAAAAAGGGATGCTCATGAGATGGAGCCTCTTTATAACTTTTTAGGTTTTAGTGTTGGTGTACTTACAGAAGATGAGTACTCTCCACTAAAGAAAAAAGAGGCATATAATGCAGATATTACATATGGAACAAACAATGAGTTTGGTTTTGATTATCTGCGTGATAATATGAGCTACTCTAAAGAGGAGATGGTTCAACGTGGACATCATTTTGTAATTGTAGATGAAGTCGATTCTATTTTAATTGATGAAGCAAGAACGCCTTTAATTATCTCTGGACCAACAAATAGAAACCTTCAGGATTATATTCGTGCAAATGCAGTTGCTCTTCAACTTGTAAAAGATACACATTTTACAGTAGATGAAAAAGATAAAGTTGTACTTTTAACTGAAGATGGTATTACAAAAGCTGAAGAGTTGTTTGAAGTTGAAAACCTTTACTCTCCAGAAAATGCAACACTTCCACATATGTTAGACCAAGCACTAAAAGCAAACTACCTTTTTGAAAAAGATGTAGATTATGTAGTACAAGATGGTGAAGTAGTTATTGTAGATGAATTTACTGGTCGTTTAAGTGAGGGGCGTCGCTACTCTGAGGGATTACACCAAGCACTTGAAGCAAAAGAGGCAGTTGAGATTAAAGAGGAAACGCAAACATTAGCAGATATTACATTCCAAAACTATTTTAGAATGTATGAAAAACTTGCTGGTATGACAGGAACTGCTGCAACAGAAGCAACAGAGTTTGCAGAGATTTACAATTTAGATGTTGTTTCAATCCCTACAAATATTCCAATTGCAAGACAAGATTTAAATGATCTTATTTACAAAACAGAAGAGGAAAAATTTAATGCAGTTATTACAAAAGTAAAAGAGCTTATGAAAAATGGGCAACCTGTACTTATTGGTACTGCTTCTATTGAAAAATCTGAACTTCTCCATGAAAAACTTAAACGTGAAAAAATTGCCCATACTGTGTTAAATGCGAAAAATCATGAGCAAGAGGGTGAAATTATTAAAAATGCTGGTGCTAAAGGTGCAGTGACAATTGCAACAAATATGGCTGGTCGTGGTGTTGATATTAAGATTGATGATGAAGTTCGCTCTTTAGGTGGTCTTTACATTATGGGTACAGAGCGTCATGAAAATAGACGTATAGATAATCAGCTTCGTGGTCGTGCAGGGCGTCAAGGTGATCCTGGGGTGAGCCAATTTTATCTCTCATTAGAGGATAACCTTTTACGTATTTTTGGAAGTGATAAAATTAAGACTATTATGGAACGTTTAGGCGTTGAAGATGGTGAATATATAGAGTCAAAAATGGTGACGCGTGCAGTTGAAAAAGCGCAGAAAAAAGTTGAAAATATGCACTATGAAGGGCGTAAACATATTGTTGAATATGATGATGTTGCAAATGAACAAAGAAAAATTGTGTATAAGTTTAGAAATCAACTTCTTGATCCTGAGTTTGATATTAAAGAGAAATTGGATGAAAATAGAAGAGAATATGTAGCACATCTATTGATGCAGTGTGATATTTTTGGGGGTGGAGCAAGAGAAGATTTTAATTTGAAAAAGCTTGCTTTACTTTTAAAAGAGGAAGTAAACTTTGATTTAGATTTAAATGAAGTTGAAAATTTAGATTATGAAGAGCTTTTTGAAAAAATAGTATCTTTATTAACAGCAACATATGAAGAAAAAATGAGTGTTTTAGATGAGCAAACTCGATCAAATGTTGAACGAGAGCTTTATCTTAAAGAGTTAGATAGTGCATGGAGAGAGCATCTTTATGCAATGGATAATATGAAAACAGGTATCCGTTTACGTGCATATAACCAAAAAGATCCACTAGTTGAGTATAAAAAAGAGAGTTTTAATCTTTTTAGTGAGTTAATTGAAGAGATTAAATTTAATGTTATAAAAACACTTCAAATTATTCAATTTCAGTTTGAAGAAGCTCCACAAGAGGAGATTGCAAGATTGGAGCAGGAGCTACAAGAGGCTCAAGCATTAGAGCAAGAATTTTTAGAGTTTAATCATCAAGAAGAAGCATCTTTAGATGTAGTAACAGATGGTAAAAAAATAGCAAGAAATGATCCTTGTCCATGTGGTAGTGGTAAAAAATATAAAAATTGTTGTGGAAAAAGTGGTCCTAAAAAAGGTGTATTTGCGTCTTGAATAAAAAAATAGTAACTTATCTTGTCAAACGTTTTTTACGTTTTGATAAGGATCAGCCTTTTATCTTTTTATCTGCAATGCTTGCATTTTTAGGTATATCTTTAGGTGTAGCGGTACTTCTTATTGCAATGGCACTTATGAACGGTTTTGACAATGAGTTTAAGAAAAAACTTACAGTTATGAATTATCCATTAACAGTTTTACCAAAATTTTATGGTTCAGCAAATGAGAATTTACTTCTTGATTTAGAAGGGAAATTTCCAGAACTTTCTTTTAGTCCTTTTATTCAAGCATCTGTTATGGCAAGAAGTGGATCTAATTTAGAAGGTGGGTATCTTTTTGGTGTAGATATGCAAAGAGAAAAAAAGGTAAATAATATTGTTGCCAAAGCCATTGGAAATAAAAAGTTTAGAAAATTTGATGTAGTTGTTGGTAAAACACTTCAAGAGGAATTTAATATTTACAAAGGCGATAAGCTTATGTATATTTTTACTAATGTAGAACCAGGAGCATTTTCTGTTACACCTAAAATTAAACGTTTTAAAATTAAAGGAGTATTTGATTCTGGACTCTCTGCTTATGATAAAGCATATGCTTATACTCCTTTAAATTCTTTACAAGCAATTTTACATATGCCATTTAATTTTTATGATGGAATACATATTTATTCTCAAAATCCTCATGAAGATATTAAACGAATTAGAGCATTTTTACCAAGTGATGTTACAGTAAAAGGGTGGTGGGAAGATAATGTAAACTTTTTTGCAGCATTAGAACTTGAAAAAACTTCACTCTTTTTAGTGCTTATGCTTATAATTTTAATTGCTGCTATTAATATTATATCTTCTCTCTTAATGACAGTGATGAATCGACGTTCAGAGATAGCACTTTTACTCTCTTTGGGTGCGACAAGAGGAGAAATTAAAAAAACTTTTCTTTATTTAGGAATCGTTATAGGCGTGAGTGGTATTATATTTGGAACAGTTTTTGGATTAAGTGGATTATGGATTTTGAGTAACTTTGAAATTATTCATTTACCAAAAGATGTTTATCCAACATCAACACTACCATTAGATTTGAGTTTAAAAGATTTTATAATGATAGTTTTTGGTGCATTTGGTATTGTTGTTTTTTCTGCTTACTATCCAGCAAAAAAAGCGAGTGAAGTAGATATTTTAACAGTACTTAGAAATGAGTAAAAGGGGATAATATGAAAAAAATAATTGCGATAATTTTATTAGCTACAACATTATTTGCTTCTTTAGCGACAGAGGTTGGAATTTTTTCAAGATTGCCGTATGGTATGAAATTTGGCGAGCCACTTCCAAAAAAAGTTGAAAAAAAGATGGTTTATAAAGACTATCAATATCAACTTCCTGGAAAGTTTTCTATGAAATTTGATCCAGATACACATATTTTAGAGGCTATCTATTTTGCTTATGGCGATTATGATATGCCTGTGCTTTTACCAAGACGTTGGAGAAGAGCAGGAATTAAACTTTGTTTTGAAAATAGTGATGGTACATCTTACTCGCATATGATGAAAATTATTGAAGAAAATGATGGTTTTGATATTCAAGAAAGTGAGCAACAAGCAAGAAAAACTGTAACTTTTAGTATAGATAACGATAAAAGATATGAATTGATTTTCTTTAAAAAAAGAGAAAAAAATGATCATGGAAAAGGACTTGCATATATTACAATTACACCGCAAGAAAATCAAGTAGATGATGATGAAGACTATTAGGAAGTAAGCGATTTTGAATTCATATCAAAACTTAGTTTTACTTCAAAATTTGTATCGATTAAAATCGATAGGATATAGTTATATTCAATCATTTGAGATGAATAAAATGAGTATATCGATGGCTTATAACTCTTTTCAAACTTTAGAACATGATATTTTAAAATGTCATCTGTGTGATTTAAGTAAATCACGTAAACAAAGTATGGTTGGTTTTGGAAACCCTCAAGCAGATGTGATGATAATAGATTTTTATGTAAGCGAGATGCAAAATATGAATAATGACTATTTTGTAGGGCGTTCGGGTGAGATCTTAAAAAATATGGTAGAAAATGTTTTAAAATTATCAATTTCTGAGATTTATTATACACATGAAGTGAAATGTAAACCACTTAATAGTAGTATTCCATCCTCATCTGAGTATAATTCTTGTAAAAATTATCTTTTTGCACAAATAAAACTTGTGCAACCAAAAGTAATCGTAACACTAGGAGAAGAGAGTTATAAGTACTTAGTAGATGATGCAGAAGATTTTCAAAAAGTTCGTGGACATGATATAGATTTTTTAGCAACAAAATTAGTGCCAATTTATCATCCTTTACACCTTTTGAGAAATCCTGAACTAAAAAAAGTAACACTTAAAGATCTTAATAAAATAAAGAGTTTTTTATGAAAACAAAACTTCTATATCTATTTTTAGTCCCAACTTTGCTTTTAGCAAAAAGTTTTTTAATTTCAAATATTCCACTTCCAGAAACTTATATTTTAGATTTAAGTCCAGATAAGTGTGATAGTGAATGTTTACAAAACTATATAGATAATGAGGAAATATTCTCATTTTTAGCAAAAGCACCTCAAAAACTAGAAGATGAAACACAAGATCGCATAAGAGTTATTCATATTTCTATGTTAAATCTTGCAAATCATACTTCAAGTAAGGGATTACATATTGCAATGTTACTTCCTTATAAAAAGATAGGAAAATATGCCTCTTCAACAATGAATGCAGTATTTGCATATCTTATTACAAAAAATTATCCATTTGAACTTAAAAGTTATAAAATAGATTCTGAAGAGACAGAAGATTTGGAGATGGCACTAGAGTCAATTAAAGATGATGGTTTTAACTATGTTATAGCTCCTTTAACTAAAAATGGTGTAGATAATATTGTAGAGATTGATCCAGAACTTCATATCTATTTTCCAACAATTAATAAAAAAGATGTTAATACAACATCACCTTATTTTATTTTTGGTGGAATAGATTATAGAGCACAAAGTGATTTATTGATAAAAGAAGCAAAATCTCCACTTGTTATTTTTTATGACAGATCAAAACTTGGAAGAAAACTTGCTCTTTACGAAGAAGCAGATTTTCGTAAATTAGAACAAGAAAAAGAGTTGTATTCTATGCAAAATATGCCTCAAGAACAACCTTTAGAGATTGCATCTCAAAATGATGTGAAAGTGATTAAATTTTCAATTGCTCGTCGTACAACAAATTTAGAGCGTTATCTTAAACATAATGAAGCTATTGTCAATGGTTCTTTCTTTTTAAATACTCCTATTGTAAAGAGTGGAATGATTATGTCCCAACTTACATTGTATGATTTAAACGCTACAAATTTACTCTCTACACAAATTAATTATGACCCATTAATTCTCTCAATGACTCAATATGCAGATAGAAAAAATATGATTATAGCAAACTCTATTACAAGAAATAATGATGTTGTAGTGGAAACAAATGCTTTAATTGGAAATGATATTGTTTATGACTGGATTAACTATACAACAACAATAGGGATAGATTATTTTTATAGTTTAATAACTTCAGAGCCTCGTGCATATGATGTTGAGATGGAAGATAATCAAATGATTTACGATATAGAGCTGATTAAACCCTCTTACTCTAAGTTTGTTAAATATAATAGAGTTTTTAATGATTTAAGTCAGGTAGATGAAAAAAATACTCATAATTAGCAACAGCGATGCTGGAAAGCATTTTGTTGAGAGGATAATAAACTCTTATACAAGTGATAATATCTACTATGTTGTTGAGCTTAAGGCTAATAGTTACTCAAACTATAACCCTGCAAGATTTAAGTTTTATGAGTTTGACCCAACAAGTTTTTATAAACTAGCAAATCTTTTAAAGATGGATTTTATCCAAATTCATGTTGCACTTGATACTTTAATAGACACAGAACAAACAATTAAAAATATTCGCTCTATTAAGAAGCAGGTGCAAATTATTGTTTTAAACAGATGGAACTTAGAGCATTTAGATTCTAATGTTTTACTTATTAATACACACGATATTTTAGCTTCAAAACTACAAGATTTTTTACCAAATGTACCTGTAATTGCCCAAAATGTTGGGATGGGTGAGGGTGAGATTATGGAGGTTCTTGTTCCATTTGGAAGTTCTTTTGTTTACAGGCACATTAGTGCTATTGAGCAAAAAAATTGGAAAATTGTAGCAATCTATAGAAATAGAAAACTTGTTATTCCATCACGAAGAACTATGATTCACCCAAACGATCTTTTACTTCTCATTGGGAATCCTACAGTTTTAAAATCGGTTTATAGAGCAGTTAAACGTGAACTTGGACAATTCCCAGAACCATTTGGATCTAATATTTATCTTTTTATAGATATGTTAAATTCTGATCCAAACATAATTAAAGATTTAGTACAAAAAGCTCTTTTTGTTCATCAACATTTTGAGCATAAACTTATCATTAAAATCTTTAATCCAACAGATATTGATGTGTTATGTTTTATTAAGCAGCAAAGAAGTTTTGAAGTGTATATTGAAATAGAATATGATAGAGTACATATTCGTGATTCTTTCTTTAAAGATATGAAAAATTACCATGTTGGTTTAGTTATTGTTTCTCAGGATATGTTTTTAAATTATGAGAGACGTATGATGTTTTATGATGCAAAATTACCTATACTTAAAATAGCAAAAGGTAAAGATTTAGAAACTATTAAAGAGGTAGGGCTTATTTTAGCAGATAATAAAAATTTAGAGAAGATCTCAACAACAGTATTTGATATCTCTCAGCAACTAGATCTTAACTTGGAACTTCATAACTAT
>Ga0256828_1001993_pt1 | contig 12445 bp, 13 predicted proteins | sample CV88metaG_FD_185993 | JGI IMG/M metagenome (GOLD analysis project Ga0256828, IMG submission 185993) | Hydrothermal vent microbial communities from East Pacific Rise, Pacific Ocean - CV88 | ecosystem: Environmental > Aquatic > Marine > Hydrothermal vents | place: Pacific Ocean: East Pacific Rise... | reverse complement strand
TGGTGAGGTTTGTCCTGCAAACTGGAGACCTGGTAAAAAAACACTGCCGGTAAATACAGATGTAGAGCAGATGACAGGTCGCGTTGGTGACTATATCACAATAGAAGAGATCCTCTCTTAAGTAAAAGCATCAGTATCGTTTCTCTACTGGCGTTTGTTCAGTAGAAAACGTTTTGCTGTATATATAAGAAGGTAAGCTAACGCAAGCAGTAAAAAAAAGTGCCACACTTTCTCAATCTTTCCAAGATACTGTTCTACTCCTGTTCCTAAAAAGTACCCTAGTGAAATTCCCAAACAACTCCATAAACTAACTCCCAGCGTATCAAATAATGTAAATTTTGTATATGGAAATTTGTATGTGCCAAGAGCAAAGGGAAAAAGAATAGCCCCTCCATAAACAAAGCGTCCACTAAAAGAGAGTAGTGCTCCTCTCTTATTGACAGTTGTATGTAGTTTTTTTACTTTTTGAGCCAAGAGTGGAAATTTGTTAAAAATCTTATTTGTAAACTTATAACCAATATAGTACCATAGTTGATCACCAATGATAGCTCCAAGTGTAGCGACAACAAAAGCATCTTTGATGGGAATAACACCAAGATAACACAAAACCCCTGTTGCTAAAATCATCATTGTACCTTCGACCATCATTCCAAAAAAGATGACCCATAAGCCATAGTGAGATACAAAGGGGAGAAGTTCTGTAAGTAAATGTTGCATAGTTAATCGACTTCTTTGAAGGTTAGTTTATGTATATCAAACCGTAAGCTTGTAAGATAAGAGACAAGAATAACACTAAGCCCAGTGGGAATAATGACATTATAGTCATAGGTAGTCTCAAGTGCAAGTACGATAGCAGTAAGAGGGAGTTTCATAAGTACTCCCATAAAAACAGCTGCACCAATCGCTGCAAAATAAAAAGCTTCAATATGCCAGAGTAAAAATATGTTTAAAACTTCAGCAAAACCGTAACCTATGAGTGCTCCTATACTCATAAGTGCTATAAAGACCCCTCCAACAGCATTTGCATAGAGTGACATCGTAGTCGCTAAAATTCTTAAAAAGATAATGATTCCTATAACACTCAAAGGCAGATGTAGATTTTCATTTATAAGTATTTTAACAACTTCGTGACCACTAAATCCAGCATAGGGAGAGATAAGTAAAATAGTAGCTATTGTAGAACCTGATAAAACTGCTATGAAGATATTTTTAAAAGGGTGTACTCTTTTTTGTAGTTTCTCTTGCAAAAAAAGAAAGAGAGTATCTTTTAAAAAGAGATAGAAGTAGATAAAGAGTGTAATTAGTGGAATAAAAAGTAAAGTAGCCAATATATAGTAATAGTTGAGTTGTTTTCCTGTAGAGTAGTTAAATACCAGTGGTTCTAAAAAATATGTAGCAACACTAAAAGCGATAACACTTCCTGCGATAAGGTAAGAAGCATAGTTACGTACAAAATCGTAGGCTATATTCTCAATGGCAAATGCAATACCGGTAACAGGAGAGACAAATATCGCTGCTATACCACTGCTTGCACCTACACTGAGTGCTATTCGTATGTACTTTTGTGGAAGTTTGAAAAGTTTGTGAAACTTATAAGCGATCATCGCTCCAATAGCAGCACTCGGACCTTCATTTCCAACAGCAAAACCACTTGCAAGTGATAGTGCAGATGCAAAGATTTTTAAAAATAGATCTTTGATGTTGAAACTGAGCCGATTTTTTTCAACAGCCTGGGCAATTTCTTTTACACCATACTCCTGAACAGTTTCATTTTTAGATATAAGAACATTAACTATATAGATCGCAAGAATAGGAATAAGGTAGAGGTACCATACAGGAAGCCACGGGATTGTTTTTGTCGGGTCACCAAGAAAAAGTAAAAAAGAGAGCCATTTTGTAAGAAGTGCATAAAAAACGACAAAGAAGCCTGTAAAAAGACCAACAAGAAGGGAGAGTAGTAATACCTTACCTCGCATAAACTCTCCCTTCTGTTAGATATATTTTATCTATTGATTAGTATTCATACTCTCTAAGAACTCTTCATTTGTAGCTTTTTTAGCCATAGTGTTGTAGATAAACTTAAGAGCTTCAACTTCATTGTCTTGTTTATGAAGCATTTGACGTAAGATAAATACTTTTTGAAGTGTCTCTTTACCAATGAGAAGCTCATCTTTACGAGTACCAGATTTAAGAATGTCAATGGCTGGGAAGATTCTTCTGTCTGCGATTTTTCTATCAAGTACGACTTCCATATTACCAGTACCTTTGAACTCTTCAAAGATAACTTCATCCATGCGGCTTCCAGTATCTACAAGAGCCGTTGCGATGATAGTTAAACTCCCACCATTTTCGATGTTACGAGCTGCACCGAAGAAGCGTTTTGGTTTGTGGAGTGCATTTGCATCAACACCACCAGAGAGAACCTTACCACTTGAAGGTGTTACAGTATTGTAAGCACGTGCAAGACGTGTGATAGAGTCTAAGAGAATTACAACATCACGACCGATCTCAACACGACGCTTAGCTTTTTCTATGACCATCTCTGCCACTTTTACGTGGTTTTTTGCAGGCATATCAAATGTAGAGCTGTAAACTTCACCTTTTACACTACGCTCCATATCTGTTACCTCTTCTGGACGCTCATCAACAAGAAGTACCATTAGGTCTACTTCAGGATGGTTAGCTGTGATACCGTGAGCGATCTCTTTTAGAAGCTCTGTTTTACCACTTCTTGGAGGTGCGACGATAAGTCCACGTTGTCCTTTACCAATAGGTGCAAAAAGGTCAAGCATACGACCTGTAAGCCCTTTTTCACGGTACTCTAGTTTGAGTTGCTCTTGGGGGTAGAGTGGTGTGAGGTTGTCAAAGAGTGGACGCTTTTTAGACTCTTCTGGTGGGAGAGAGTTTACCGCTTCGATCTTAATGAGTGCATAGTAGCGCTCTTGATCTTTTGGAGGGCGAACCTGACCAGTTACCACATCTCCGTTACGAAGTGCAAAGCGTTTGATCTGAGTGTTTGAAACATATGCATCATTGATAGACTCGTTAAAAGATTTGTCAATCGAGCGGATGAAACCATAGCCATCAGGCATGATCTCTAAGATACCAGAAAATAGGATATACCCACCTTGCGCAGTCTGCGCTTTTAAAATCTCAAAAATAACATCTTGGCGTTTGAGCTCATTTGGATGTTCAACACCAAGCTCCGTTGCCATCTCTACAAGCTCTTGGATGCTCTTTGTACGAAGCTCCTCGACACTTGAGCCTTTAACTGGCGTGTGTGTTCTGTTGTTACTGTTATTTTTGTTGTTGTTATTGTTTTTTTTGCGGGGTTGTTGTTGTGATGAAGAAGTTTCACTCATAAGTATAGACTACCTTAATTTTTTGGGATTTTTTATGTAGGAAAGATTTGTATGCAACTCAATGCATATCTTTTGTTAGTGTAATTTTACAATAACAAAAGTGATAAAGTCAAGTTTTAGCTTTTTAAGTTGCGAATACTCTCTACTATGGCACTTATCTCTACCTTTACATTTGTAAGGGAGTCTTGTGTTCTCTCTGCAAGTTTACGAACTTCATCAGCTACTACGGCAAAACCGCGTCCATGCTCACCTGCACGAGCAGCTTCTATGGCTGCGTTGAGTGCTAGAAGATTTGTCTGTTCTGCGATCTCTGCTATGGCATCAAGAACATGGTAGATATTTTGACTTTGTGCCTGAACATCAGCAACTTTTGTCTCAAAGTCACTCTCATCTGCATTTGCACTTGCAAGTTGAGACTCTAGCTTTTCATACTCGGCGGAGAGTAACTCCTTTTGGTTTTCTAGCTCGTTGATTTTATCCTGCAGAGCCTGGCAGTTGTCAGCAAGTTTGTACTCTAGGTCATTGGAGAGTTGCGTGAGCTCTTCACTTTTCTTTTGTAGTGCTTTGTTCTGTATCTCTAACTCATCACGTTTTTTATGACATTCAATCTGTATATGTTCAAGTTCATTTTCCAAGTCATATATCCGTCTGTTAAGCTCCTGGTTTTCATCTTGGAGTTTTGGATCATGAAAAGTTTGCGGCTCTTTTTTATTTGTAAAGAGGAAAAAGCCAGAAATAAGACCAAGGATGAGTGCAACGACAGCACTGATAAGTACTGCAAGCCATGAGCTTGTGCTAGTTTTTTCTTTGTAGACGATTTTCTCGACAGGCTTCTCTTTATAGACTATCTTCTCAACAGGCTTCTCTTTATAGATGATTTTTTCTTTATAGACTACCTTTGGTGCTGTAACTTTTTGTGATGCTTTTTTCTGCTCTTTCATAAAAGCTTTGGCATCTACAAGAAAGGCTTTATATTTTTGCAGGGCAGCTGTAGCTGAGAGCTCTTGGAGTTTGCTTATTGTCTCTTTTTCTATGGCTGATAGTTTTTTTGTCTCATTTTCATTGAGTGCTAGTGAGCTGCTGATGGCATCATGTGTTGCTAAAACAAGATAGTAAAGTGCTACTTTGTCTTCTACTTTTATCTTTTTGTCCAGTTTTTCAATCTCACTGTTAAGATCTTGATAACTGTGTGAAATGTCTGCAGCGAGGAGTGTTGTTAGTGTCAGTAAAAATGCTATTATTATCTTCATGCCCAAAAAGAAGCATAAACTATTCCTAATTTGTAATATTTTTAGTGTAAAATTACACCATGAATAAAAAATATACAATTTTAGTAACAAATGATGATGGATATGAAGCAAAAGGGCTACATGCCTTAGTAGAAGCTCTGCGTGAGCTTGAGGATGTACGAGTAGTAGTAGTTGCTCCGGCAAATGAAAAGTCAGCCTGTGGGCACTCGCTTACACTTACAAAACCACTCCGTTTTGTTGGGGTAGCAGAGGACTTTTTCAAGCTTGAAGATGGAACACCGACAGACTGTGTCTATCTCTCGCTCAGTGCTATCTTTCAAGACAAAAAGCCAGACTTGCTAATAAGTGGAATAAACAGAGGCTCAAACATGGGTGAGGATATCACCTACAGTGGAACAGCAGCTGGAGCTATGGAGGGAGTACTACACGCTATACCTTCCATAGCCATCTCACAGGTGATGGACTTTACAGACCCAAAAGGAGACTTCACACTAGCGCAAAAGACGATAAAGCGTATGGTACAAAAGATACGCCAAGAGGGTTGGCCGTTAAGAGATCGTGAATTTTTAAATGTGAACATCCCTTACAAAAAGCAAGAAGCGCAGATGAAGACGACCTACGCAGGCTACAGACTCTACACAAACGAAGCAGATATGCACAGAAATCCTCGTGGAGAGGAGCACTACTGGCTGGGTCTGCATCCGCTAAACTTTAAGCCGCGTGAGGGAGTAGAGGGTCTGAGTGACTATGAGGCGATAAAAGCAGGGTATATCTCTCTAACGCCTATCATGCTCGACCTTACTGCATATAAGAGCAGAGAGAGTGTAAAGATGTGGCTCGATGAGTGAACAGTATGACCGCTTGAAGCTGCTTTTGGGTGATGACTTTGAAAAGCTTCAAGATGCAAAAGTACTGCTTTTAGGTGTTGGTGGTGTTGGAAGCTTCTGTCTGGACTGCCTTTATAGAAGCGGTGTCAAAGATATAACCATTGTTGACTTTGATACCTATGACAAAACAAACCAAAACCGTCAGATGTGGTCAGAGCTGCATGAGGGTGAGAGTAAGGTAGAAGCGCTTAAAGAGCACTACCCAGAGTTAAAGGTAATCAACAAACGCATCGATGAAGAGTGGGTGTGGGAGTTTGACTTTGAGCCTTATGATGTAGTGCTTGATGCCATAGATGACAGAAATGCAAAGCTCGCTTTGGCACAGAAGTGTTACAAAAAGCTCATCAGCTCCTTTGGTAGTGCCAAACGACTAGACCCTACAAAAGTACAGGTGAGTGATATCTGGAAAAGCTATGGTGACAAGTTTGGCTCCAAGATACGCTATGAACTTAAAAAAAGAGGCTTTAAAAAGAAGTACACAGTGATCTTTTCAAGTGAAGAGGTCGTGACAAAAGAGAAAGGCAGCTTTATGGGTGTAACAGCTACCTTTGGGCTTGTAATGTGTGCTGAGGCTATAAAAGCAATAAGGAAAAAAAAGAGTGTTTGAATTTTTAGATAGTGATTGGTTCAATATAGGACTGGAAGTCGTTTTTTTGGTGTTGATCTCATGGGATGTCAAACGATATTTTGAGACAAAAAAGAGAGAGTACCTTGTCAATATCGTCTTAACAATAGGCTTTGCCATCTGGGCACTCTACCCTTACTACAACTCTTATGTCGGGTGGGAAGAGAGTCAAAAAAGTGAGATGCTCTCACACTGCACGGGCGATGAGAACTCTACAAAACTTTGTCAGTGCCTTGATGATGCAACCTTTAAAGAGTACACCTACGAAGAGTACAAAGCGCTTGATAAAAATGGCAGTGAGTATAAAGAGTTTGTAAAAGATGCACGTGAGGATTGTTTAGATGACTCATGGTTTTGATCTAAATGACCCACTTGTTTGTGAGGGCATAGTCGGTGATGGCTGTGGAGGTGGTCGCATCTTTTTTGTAGAAGATAAAAAATTGAAAGTTTATGACCCTTTGACACAGGAAAAAATGGTACTTTTAGATGATGTAGGTTCTGTTGTAAAGATTCGAAAAGAGGCTTGTATTATTTTCTTAGAATCAGACTCCTGTCTTGAAAAATTTGATTTGTCTGCTTTAAAAAAAGTTTAGCTATAATCATACAAATAAAATCTATATAAAAGAGAACAAATATGAAAAATGTCGAACCAATGACACTTCACGGTTATGAAAAACTTCAAGCTGAGGTAAAAGAGCTCAAAGAGGTAAAACGTCCAGCTGTTGTCAAAGCCATAGAAGAAGCACTAGAACATGGTGACCTTAAAGAAAATGCTGAGTACCATGCAGCAAAAGAGCAACAAAAAAATATTGATAATCGTTTGGCAGAACTCCAAGAGGTTTTAGGAAATGCTCAAATAGTTGACCCAAGTGAGCTGGCACATGAAAAAGTCAGTTTTGGTTCTACTGTAGTTATGACAGACCTTGATACAGATGAAGAGGTTACGTACACTATCGTTGGTGGTGCTGAGAGTAACCCAGACATCGGTCTTATCTCTTTTAACTCTCCTTTGGCAAAACAGCTTCTTGGAAAAGAGGAGGGTGATGAGGTTAAAGTTCGTCTTCCTGGTGGTGAAAAAGAGTTCGAGATCGAAGAAGTCAAATATGTTGAGATAAAGTTTTAAGAGGACAGTATAGATGATAAATGTTGGAGTAGTCGGCGCTACAGGATACACTGGACTAGAACTTGTTAAGATGCTCTTAAAGCATCCCTCTTTTCATCTTGCATATATTGCAAACTCTGAGGGTGGAACAACGATCAATGAATTACACCCATCTTTAAATGGTGTTTGCGAAGATATTGTCTATAAAGCAGATATTGATGATATGGCACAAAAGTGTGAGCTGGTCTTTTTGGCACTGCCACATAAAACTGCTATGGCGTATGTAAAGCCTTTAATAGCAAAGGGCGTTAAGGTAGTTGATCTCTCAGCTGACTATAGACTGCCACAAGATATCTATGAAGAGTTTTACTGCCCTCATACTGACAGTGAGAACCTCTCTCATGTGGTTTATGGACTGCCTGAGATGTTTAAAGAGGAGCTAAAGAGTGCAAAACTTGTAGCAAATCCTGGCTGTTTTCCAACTTCTGCCATCTTGGGACTTTTACCTTTTATGGATAAAAGAGTTCCAAACACACCTATCATCGTTGATGCAAAGACTGGCGTGAGCGGTGCTGGAAAAAAACTCAGTGACACGACACACTTTGTCAATGTCAATGATAACCTCTTTGCTTATAATCCACTGATGCACAGACATGCTCCTGAGATTGCCAACAAGCTTGGTGTAGATTTTGAAGAAGTACACTTTGTACCGCATCTAGTACCTGTGACACGCGGTATGATTAGCTCTATTTACATCCAGGTAGAAGAGGGCATAGATGCTCAGGCACTGTTGCGTGAGCGTTATGAGGATGAGCCTTTTGTTCGCATAAGTAAAAAGCCTGTGACTATGAAAGATGTAGCAGGTACGAACTTTTGTGATATCTATGTAAAACAAAAAGGAAATATGCTCTTTATCGCTTCTGCTATTGATAACTTGATGCGTGGAGCATCGTCTCAGGCTCTTGTTAATGCAAACCTTATGTGTGGACTAGATGAAACCACAGGTATACCAGACATCGCATATGTCCCATAAACTAGAGTTGCGTGAGGGTGCCATACTTATAAGTGATGCGCACTACTCACCACAAAAGCCGCAACTTCTCTCTCTTTTAGAAGATATCTACAGACAAAAGATACAAACAACACAGCTGATTTTTATGGGTGATGTTTTTGATGCTCTTTTTGGTTCTATCGACTATACCTATGAAAAAAACCAAAGGATGATAGACCTTATAGAGAAGATAGCACAAAATATAGAAGTTATCTATTTTGAAGGTAATCATGATTTTAATCTCAAAAAAGTTTTTAGTAAGCCTTTGATTATTCCTATAGCGAAACAGCCTTTTTTGATGCATTTTAAAGACAAAAGAGTTTACTTGGCTCATGGTGATTTTGATGGGAAGCTCGGCTATAAGATTTATACCGCACTTATTCGTAACCCTTTTATACTCTTTATATTAAAGTACATAGATATCATCTCCTCTCACGCAATACTAAAAAATGTGCAGTCTCACCTTGATAAAAAAGATGACTGTAAAGAGCTTGGATGGTTTGAAGATTTTATAACAAATCGTTTTGGTAATCGTTTTTCATGTGACTACTTTATAGAGGGACATTTTCATCAAAACAAAACACTGCAACTCGAAAAATTTACCTATATCAACCTCGGTGCTTTTGCTTGCAATCAAAGATATTTTATAGTAAAATCAACACAAGACAACAAATTAATTGTAGAAGAAAAACGCTACAAGGAGATGTAAAGTATGGATGATAACTCCTTAAAAGTCGGCTCTAATGAGATGGAGCTGGTTGATTTTCGTATCTTCAAAGAAGAAGAGGACGGAAGTGTGTATGAAGGTATATACGGAATAAACGTCTCAAAAGTACGTGAGATTATCCGTGTTCCTGCATTAACAGAACTACCAGGAACACCAGAGTTTATCGAAGGTATCTTTGATCTGCGTGAGGTTGTTATTCCTGTTGTAAATCTTGCAAAATGGATGGGTATAAAAGAACCTGAAAAAGCACGTGAGAATGCCCGTGTTATTATTACTGAGTTTAACAATGTACTTATTGGATTTATCGTCCATGAAGCAAAAAGAATCCGTAGAATTTCATGGAGTGAGATTGAACCGGCGAACTTTATGAACTCTTCTAGTGGCTTAGATACAAACAAAATAACAGGTGTTACAAAAATAGAAGGTGATAATGTATTACTTATTTTAGACCTTGAGAGCGTTGTTCAAGATCTTGGTCTTTATGAACCAGAGACAGATTCAGCACCACAAGAGATAGAGACATTTTCTGGTTTGGCACTTGTACTTGATGATAGTGCAACAGCACGTAAGATTGTAAAAGATGCACTACAGAAGATGGGCTTTAATGTAGTAGAAGCAAAAGATGGTGAAGAGGGACTTCGTAAACTGGATGAGCTTTACAGTACCTATGGTGATGATCTTTCTAATCATCTTAAAATTATCATCTCAGATGTAGAGATGCCAAAAATGGATGGTTTCCACTTTGCAGCAAACGTAAAAGAAGATGGACGCTTTAACAAAGTACCGATAGTCTTTAACTCTTCTATTAGTGATCACTTTAGTGAGAGTAGAGGTTTGGACGCTGGTGGAGAGGCTTATTTGGTGAAATTCCAGGCAAGTTCATTTTATGATGAAGTCGCACGTGTAGTGCGTAGACATATGAAGTAGGAGTGTAAAATATGGATGAATTTCAAGAGATACTGCAGGATTTTTTAGTTGAATCATTTGAACTTGTTGAGAAGTTGGATGAAGACCTTGTTGAGTTAGAGTCTAATCCTGAAGATTTAGAACTGTTAAACGGAATTTTCCGTGTTGCGCATACTGTAAAGGGTGCATCATCATTTTTAAACTTTGATGTTTTAACACACCTCACGCACCATATGGAAGATGTTTTAAACCGTGCTCGTCATGGTGAACTTACAATAACTCCGGATGTTATGGATGTTATCTTAGAGTCTGTTGACCTTATGAAGCAACTACTTGAGCAAATCAGAGACACTAGTAGTGATGCAGGTATTGATGTGTCAGCTTGTGTTGCAAGACTAGATAAGATCACTGGTGGAAGTGGTGATGTAGAGACACCTGAAGCAACACCACCTGCAGAAGAGACAGTCGTTGTTGAAGAGACAACAGCTGAAGAGGACTCAAGCAGTGATGAGGATGAGATTGATTATGACAATATGTCTCCAGAAGAGATAGAAGCTGAGATTGAGAGACTCCTACAGCAACGTCAAGAAGAAGATAGAAAAAAACGTGAAGCAAAAATAGCTGCTGGAGAGAAAGTTCCTGAAATGCCTCAAGAGGGAGATGACTCCAAAGAAGAAGCAAAAAAAGAGGAGAAAAAGGAAGAGCCTAAAAAAGCAGCACCTGCACCTACTCCAAAACCTGCAGCATCAGCAAGCTCTTCTGCTCCAAAAGATGATGCAAAAGCAGCCGCTCCTGCAAGAAAAACACCTGCACAGGTTGAACAGACAATTCGTGTTGATGTAAAAAGACTTGACCACTTGATGAATCTCATCGGTGAGCTTGTACTTGCAAAAAACAGACTAATTAAGATCAATGATGATGTTGAAGAGCGTTATGAGGGTGAAGAGTTCTTAGAAGAACTTAACCAAGTAGTATCGATTGTATCGCTTGTTACAACTGACCTGCAGATCGCTGTTATGAAGACACGTATGCTTCCTATTGGAAAAGTATTTAACAAATTCCCTCGTATGATCCGTGACCTCTCACGTGAGCTGAACAAAAAGATAGAGCTTGTAATCTCTGGAGAAGAGACTGAGCTTGATAAGTCGATTGTTGAAGAGATAGGGGATCCTTTAGTTCACATTATTCGTAACTCATGTGACCATGGAATCGAGCCACCAGAAGAGCGTCTTGCAAAAGGAAAGCCTGAAGTTGGTACTATTGCCTTAAAAGCATACAATGAAGGAAATCAGATCGTTATTCAGATTGATGATGATGGTCGTGGACTTGATCCTGAAATGTTAAAACGTAAATCATTGGAAAAAGGTATCATTACTGAAAAAGAAGCTGATACAATGAGTGACAAAGAGGCTTTTGCACTTATCTTTAAACCGGGCTTCTCAACAGCGGCACAGGTAACAAACGTTTCTGGTCGTGGTGTTGGTATGGATGTTGTAAAAACAAACATTGAAAAGTTAAACGGTATTATTGACATTGACTCAGAAGTAGGTAAAGGGACATCGATTAAGCTGAAGATTCCACTTACACTTGCGATTATTCAAGCACTGCTTGTTGGTGTACAAGAAGAACACTATGCGATTCCACTTGCTTCTGTACTTGAGACGGTAAGAATCTCAAAAGATGAGATCTATACAGTTGAGGGTAAAAATGTTATGCGTCTTCGTGATGATGTTCTCTCACTTGTTCACATTGGAGATATCTTTGAAGTTGAGCGTATTTTAGATGCAAGTGAGCACGCTTATGTTGTTGTACTTGGACTTGGTACAAGCAAGCTAGGACTCATCGTAGATACACTTGTAGGACAAGAGGAGATCGTTATCAAATCTCTTGGAGATTATCTCAAAGGTATTGAGGGAATTGCAGGGGCAACTATTCGTGGTGATGGTGGTGTGACACTTATTGTAGATGTTGTAGCACTGATGGATATAGCTAAAAATGTAAAAGCATCAGCACTGAGTGAATCACAAGATGCAAATACAAACAATGAGAAAAATAAGCCGAGCGACTATGTCATAATGATTGTAGATGACTCTAAAACAGACCGTACAATCATGAGAAAAGCATTAGAACCGATGGGCGTAACAATTGTTGAAGCTGGAGATGGTCAAGAAGCATTAAATATTTTAAAATCGGGTGATTATAATTTCGATGCGATGCTTATTGATATTGAAATGCCAAGAATGGATGGATATACTCTGGCAACTGAAATTAAAAAGTACAACAGATACAAAAATCTACCATTGATTGCAGTTACATCACGTACTGCAAAAGCAGATAGAATGCGTGGTGTTGAATCTGGAATGGTTGAATATATTACAAAACCATACTCTGCAGATTATCTTGCAAGCGTTGTACAGAGAAATGTTAACTTTAAACCGGAGTTCTTATAATGAGTGAGAAACTAAAAGATATTATTAATAAACAATCAGAGCAGCAAGATAGTGTTGTAGAGCATCTTGATGATGTTGTACAGCT
>Ga0256828_1001992_pt1 | contig 12451 bp, 11 predicted proteins | sample CV88metaG_FD_185993 | JGI IMG/M metagenome (GOLD analysis project Ga0256828, IMG submission 185993) | Hydrothermal vent microbial communities from East Pacific Rise, Pacific Ocean - CV88 | ecosystem: Environmental > Aquatic > Marine > Hydrothermal vents | place: Pacific Ocean: East Pacific Rise... | reverse complement strand
TGATGCAAAAATTTTGTATAAAAGTGAAGGTGATGTTGATCGTGCTACACAACAAGGATGGGGGAGTAAAATTGTTCAAGCTATTTGGCCTTTTTAGTATTGTTTTTGTACCATTTTTAGTGGCTGGAACATTTGAGCATTTTGAGAGATTTCATGAGAGTGCTTTTGTAAAGTATAGTGATGCTGAAGATATAGCTTTTAAAAAGTATTTAGATACTGAGTTTAAAGAGTTCGTTCTTCAAGAGCCTATCTCTCGTTACCAAAAAGAGAAACCTTCACGCTTAGCTATTACTCAATCTTTAAAAAGAGTAAGTGTAGGGCCAAGGGTTGATATGAATATTCCAAAATATAAAGCCCCTAAGCAGATACCCACATACTCTTTAAAAAATAAAGATATTATTTTTAATTTTTTCGGTCTTGATCTTGGTTTTAATATAGATAAAAAAATAGCAGAGATTAAGTTTTATCCACATACTCAAGTTGGTATAAGTAAGTTTTTTGAACACTTAGCTTCAAGTGAGTATGCTTATTTGGTTTCTCAAGTGCAGTTAGTAGCAAAGAGATATAAGCTTAATGATTGGGGAGTGAATCTTTTAGTAGATAAGATAGCAAAAAAGCTTTTTAAGCAAAAAGATGAAAAAGATATTTTTCGTTGGTTTATTCTCTCTAAATTAGGGTATGATATTCGCTTAACTCTTGCAAAAAAACATGTAATACTCTTTTTTCTTACAAAACAAAAAATTTACTACAGATACTCTTTAGTGTTTCAGAAAAAAAGATACTATAGTCTTGACTCTACAATAGAGTTTAAAGATATAACGAGTGTTTATTCTTATAATCACACATATAACAAGGGATTAAAAGGGTTTGATTTCTCTTTTAAGGGTTTTTCACTTTTCCCTTATGCTAAAAATCTAAAAGAGATTCAATTTAGAGAGTTTTCAAAATCTTATACAGTTTCATTTGAATATAACAAAAATCTAATCGATTTTTTAGCAACTTATCCTCAACTTGAGGAGCAAGTATATTTTCACACCCCTTTAGAGTTACAAACAAAAAGAACACTTTTTTTAAGTTTACAAAAGTATGTAGATGCAAAAAGAGCAAGTAGAGCTATAGAGTTTTTACTTCATTTTACGCAAGCAGCTTTTGAGTATCAAACAGATAAAAAACATTTTGGTTATGAAAAGATGATGTTTGCAGAGGAAACATTAGTGTATGATAAATCGGACTGTGAAGATAGAGCAGTTCTTTTTAGTTACCTTATAAATGAGATATTACATATTAGTAGTGTTGGTGTTGTTTATGAAAATCATTTTTCAACGGCACTTTATATCCCTTTAGAGGGTGATAAAATTGATGTTCATGGAAGAGATTTTATTTTAAGTGATCCTAGTTATTTAAATGCAAATATAGGATATGAGTTTGCTCAGTATAGAAATAAAAAACCAAGGAGAATTATTTTTGTGAAATAAATATAAAAAAGTAACAAAAAATAGAAGAAATAAATTAATAACAGAAATTGTTCGTTTCTTTTTATGAATATATGATATATTAATATATTCAAAGGAAACAATAAGTGAATACAATTAATTTAGAAACATTACAATACAGCGTTGGCACAAAGCCTATACTCCTTTCATCTTCACAAGAGCATAATATTTATTGGTTAGGGATAGATGATGAAACACCTTTTCGTTGTAATGTTTATATGATAGAAGATGGTGATGAATATATTATTGTTGATCCTGGAAGTCGTTCTTTTTTTGAACAGATTAAACAAAGAGTAGCAACAATAGTAGATCCTTCTAAAGTAGGTGGGTTGATTTTATGTCATCAAGATCCAGATGTTGCCGCTTCTATGGTTGATTGGCTTGAGTTAAATCCTGATATGACTATTATATCTTCAGCTAGAACCAATGTGTTACTTCCCCATTATGGAGTGAGTGATTATAAATTTTTTGATATTGCTTCAAAGTTTGAGTGGAGATTTAAAAGTGGTAATGTTTTAGAGTTTATTGAAGCACCATTTTTACACTTTCCTGGGGCTTTTACAACATTGGATAAAAACTCTTGTTCTTTATTTTCTGGAGATATCTGGGCAGCATTAGATACAGAGTGGAAATTAGTTGTAGAGGATTTTACAGCACATAAAACACTTATGGATCTTTTTCATATAGACTATATGGCATCAAATAAAGCAGCTCTTGGTTTTGTTCAAAAACTAGAAAATAAAAACATAGAAACTATCTTCCCTCAACATGGCTCTATTATACCTAAAAAGTATATTGAAGATGCAAAAGAGTATCTTGTTGATTTAGAGTGTGGTTTAGATTTACTGTATCCAGAACTTTAATATTGTAGAGGTGTTATGATGCACGAAATTGATATTTTAAAACAAGAGATAGAAACATTAAAAAGGGAACTTAAACTTTCAAAAGAGTCTTTGTACCAATATGAATCTGTAAAAAAGAAATATCAAGAAGCACTTCACAGCTTAAAGAAACAGAAACATTTTACAGAGTCGATTATAGAATCTAGTCAAAATGGTATTATTGCTATTAATCAAAATCAAAAGGTTGTTGTATATAACTCAAGAGCGCAAGAGATTTTTGGTTGGAGCAAAAAAGAGATGTTAAATAAAAATTCTTTAAAAAAAATAATTCCTCCAGATGCCCTTGCTCTTCATGAAAAAGCTGTTTCTGAGTTTATGAAAACTAAAAAGTCAAATGCTATTTTAAACAATACATTAGAGTTAGAAGCAATAAAAAAAGATGGGACATTATTTCCTGTTCGTATAAGCTTTGGAGTTGACTTAGAAAGAGATGAGATCATCGTAGTAGCGAGTATAGATGATATTACAGAGGAGTTGCACCAACAAAAAATTATTAAGCAACAGGAAAATTTGGCACTTATAGGGGAGATGATAGGTGTTATTGCTCATCAATGGAGACAGCCACTTAATGCAATTAGTATTAGAATTCAAAGTTTAGAGTTTGATTTTTTAGAGGGAAAACTACAAGATAAAAAATTTATCGATGAGTTTATACAAAAAAATAAAAAAACTATACAATTTATGAGTAAAACTATAGATGATTTTAGAAATTTTTTTAGAGAAGATAAACAAAAAGTTTTTTTTGATCTAAAAAAAGAGACACTCTCTGTTATTAATATGTTAGATGGACAATTTAAAAGTTACAATATAGAGGTAAAAATTGAGGGTGATGGATTTGAGTTTTTAGGTTATCCAAGTAAGTATCAGCAAGTTGTTTTAAATATTTTAAGCAATGCAAAAGATATTTTTGTAGAGCGAGGTATTCAAAATCGAGAGATTGTTGTGAAGTTTTTAGAAAATAGAGTTGAGATTTGCGACAATGGTGGAGGGATAGAGCAAGAGAATTTACCTAAAGTTTTTGACCCTTACTTTACTACAAAACAAAGAGGTTTAGGTACAGGGATGGGACTTTATATCTCCCACACAATTATAGAGGAGATGGGTGGATTTTTAGGTGTGAAAAATCAAGATGATGGTACATGCTTTTTTATAGATTTTAAAGAGGAAATGAAGTGATGAACAAAGAGATATCAGTACTTTATGTAGAGGATGAAGAGGAGATTCGTCTTAGTACAACCAAAGTGTTTGAATATTTTTGTGATAAGGTTTATGTAGCTTCAGATGGTAAAGAGGGACTAGAGCTTTACAAAAGATATAAACCAGATATTGTAGTGAGTGATCTTACAATGCCAAATATGAATGGTATAGAGATGGCTAAAGCAATTAAAGAGATAGATGATGAACAGTATATTGTTTTTATGACAGCATATACTCAGGAGAACTATTTTTTAGAAGCTATAGAGTTGCAAGTTGATGGGTATATTTTAAAACCTATAGATTTTGATATTTTAAAAAAGAAAATCCTTCAGATAAAAGAGCAGATTATAAATAAAGAGCAAATTAAACAACAACAACTTCTAATTCAAGAGGTGATTCGTCTTCAAGAGAGTTTAGTTGTTATTTTAGATGCTCAAGGGAAAATACTTTTTGCAAATGACTCTTTTTTGAAGTTTTTTAATGTAACAACAATAGAGGATTTTTATAAAGAGAATGAGAATATAGAAGGGCTTTTTTTAAATGAAGAGGAGGATGATGTTTTTACATATAATATTAACTCTCAAAGATCTTGGTTAGAGATTATAGAAGAGATAGAACCAAACAAAAGGATTGTATCTTTACATGATAAAAAAGAGGATCTTTTTAAATCATTTTTAATCTCTATTAAAAAAGTTGAAGATACCCAACACACAATAGTACTTTTAACTGAGATTACACATTTAAGAGATGAGAAGATAAAATTAAGAGATAAAGCTTATACGGATGAGCTCACATCTATATACAACAGAGCATACTTTAGAGATGCTTTTGCAAAAGAGTTAGAAAAGTTTAAAAGAAATAAGGTACCGTTTAGTCTTATATTTTTTGATATAGATTTTTTTAAATCTTTTAATGATACTTATGGACACCAAGCAGGGGATAGAGTTTTAAAAGAGTTAAGTCAGCTTATACAAAAGAATATTAGACTTTATGATATTTTTGCACGCTGGGGAGGGGAGGAATTTGTTATTATTTTACCTCATACAAAACAAGAAGATGCTATAACTTTAGCAGAACATTTACGAAAAAAAGTTATGCAAAATACTTTTTTAGGAAATAAAGAGCTAGAAGTACATTGTAGCTTTGGTGTGAGTGAAGTACAACAAAATGATACTTTAGAGAAGCTTTTAAAACGGGTTGATGATGCTCTTTATAAAGCAAAAAGAAATGGAAGAAACAGAGTAGAATTTGTTGTATAGTTTCTTCTACAACACAAAAAAGTGTTGTAGTTTTTTAGTAGTCTATTGCTACTTTATAAGTTGGGTCATCCTCTTCATATGTACAGTGAGGGCCAGCTTTTTTCATAATAGCTTTACAGTCATCACTAAGGTGACGTAAAAGGAGTGTTTTTCCAGCATCTTCATATTTTTTTACAATTGCATCGATCGCTTCAACACCAGAAAAGTCCATAACTCTTGCATCTTTAAAATCGATTACTACTTTATCTGGGTCGTTTTCAACATCGAAATTATCTGAAAATGTTGTTGCACTTCCAAAAAAGAGTGGACCCTCAAGTTTATAAACTTTTGTACCATCCTCTTCTATATATGTTTTTGCGTAGATTCTTGCATGTTTCCAAGCAAATGCAAGTGCAGAGATAATAACACCAGCAATTACAGCTACTGCTAAATCTTCAACTACTGTAATAATAGTTACAGCAACCATCACAAAGGTATCTGTTTTTGGCATATGTTTAATATGAGAAAAACTTGACCACTCAAATGTTCCAATACTCACCATAAACATAATTCCAACTAAAACACCAACAGGAATAGTATTTAAAATATCTGTAAATGAAACAACTAAAAGAAGAAGCCCAACTGCTGCAGTAAATGAAGAAAGACGACCAAGTCCACCTGATGTGTAGTTGATAATACTTTGCCCAATCATCGCACAACCTGCCATTCCACCAAAGAAACCACAAGCAATATTTCCAGTACCAAGGGCGATACACTCTTTATTTCCACTTCCACGTGTACCACTCATCTCATCTAAAACAGAAAGAGTTAGTAAAGACTCAATAAGCCCAACAAGTGCCATAATAACAGCATAAGGGAGTACCATTTTTATTGCATCTAAACTAAAAAGTGTATCTGGAATAATAAGATGAGGCAATTGACCAGAAAATTGTGTTAAATCTGCAAGTGAACCAACTAAAAGGGTATCTATATTGAAAAAATAAACAATTAAGCTAAGTACTACAATAGCAACAAGCCCTGAAGGTACTACTTTTGTATATTTTGGTAAAAAGTACATTATAGCCATTGTAATAGCTACAATAATATACATACTTGCACCTTGACCTTCAAAAAACTTAAATTGAGCCATTGCAATAACAATAGCAAGACCATTTACAAATCCATACATTGCAGGTTGTGGAACTAAGCGGATAAATTTTCCAAGTTTTAAAACACCAACTGCTACTTGAATTAAACCTGCAATAATAGTTGCAAGTAATACATAATTGAGCATATGTATGTAGAGTTCATCGCCACTAAGACCCGCAGCTTGAAGTTTTGCATTTGCTTCTAAAACAAGCCCAATAATAACAACAGCAACACTTCCTGTTGCTCCACTAATCATCCCTGGTTTTCCACCAATAACAGCTGTTACAAGCCCTAAAATAAATGCAGTGTATAATCCAACAATAGGACTCACCCCTGCAATAAAACTAAATGCAATAGCCTCTGGAACAAGAGCAACTGCAACAACTAAACCTGATAAAATATCGTTTTTGATATTTGCTGAAGAGTATTTTTTGATATCAAACAACTCTAATCACCTCATAAAATAAAATTGCGCGATTATAGCTTAATTTTTTTGCATTTCATTTAAACACGATACACAATATTTCGATTCAGGGATTAAAAAGAGTCGTTGAAAAGGTATATCTTCATCACACTCTTGACAAATACCATATTCCTCATCCTCTACATTTAAAGAGTTTAAAAGGGCAATTCTTTGTTGTTTTTGCTCAATAAGATTAAGTGTAAGTGTTTGTTCCTCTTTCATCGCTTCACGATTAAGATCATCTAAGGAACAATCACAAGCTATAGGGGATATTTTTTGTTTTAAATCTTCTATTTGCTTTTGAAGTTCTACTATATCTAGTTTTATTTTATTTTTAATTATTTTTTTATTTTCTTTTGTCATACATTTTCCTTTTTGAAATTGTAACATTTTTACCACTTTAAGTCTTTTTTATAGTTATATGGAATAAGATTACTCTTATTTACTATTTTTAATCGAGGTATATATGGATTCTTTGTTTTTTAGAATGAGACTAGTTCACTGGGTGGGTGTTTTTTTACTCGTTGGAAATGCTTTTATTTTTACCGAAAATCTTATAGCAACAATTGTTCAACTTGTTGTTGCAGTTGTTATTGTTTTTCATGATATAGATGAAAAAATTCATGGAGTAGATACAACAAAAAAAGTGATTGAAGCACTTTCTAATTTTAAGGCTGGTTCAAAGATAGAACTAGATTTAAAATATTCGCATGAGTATCAAACAATGACAGAACTCATTAATGAGTTTACGCAAAAAGTAGCAGAAGCTACAAGTTTAAGTGGTGCTACAAGACAAATAGATTCTAGTATTAATGAACTTAACAGTTCTATGAATGTTTTACAAGAGGATTATGCAAAAACTCAAGAACTTACAAACTTAATTTCAGATAAACTCAATACAATCGCTAAAGAGAGTGATGATAATTTAGAATTTTCAAGTGTTGTTCTTAAAAGTTTAAAAGAGGTTATGGAGCATATTAATAACTCTATTGAAAATATGAATAAACTAAGTGGATTTATTGTTCAAACAAATGAAGCAGAACAGCAACTCAATGAGAATTTAAACTCTTTAACAGCGAATGCTGAAGATATAAAAAATATTTTAAATATTATCTCAGAGATTTCAGATAAAACAAATTTACTTGCTTTAAATGCTGCTATTGAAGCTGCAAGGGCAGGGGAACATGGTCGTGGTTTTGCAGTTGTTGCAGATGAGGTACGTAAACTTGCAGAGAGTACACAAAAATCACTTACAGAGATAAATGCGAGTGTAAATGTTATTGTTCAAAGTATTTCAGAAGCGAGTGAAAATGTTGAAAGAAATGCACAAATTTATGATGAACTTGTAGAGATGTCAGATGTAACACAAGAGAGTTTAAAAAATGTAAATGAACAACTACAAACGACATATAATGAAAGTTTAGAAGATACACAAAACTCACAACTTATCAAAAATGAGGCATATGCTTCTAAAGAATTAACACAAAAACAGATTCAAAAAATGCAAAATACAAGTTCAAGTGTAGATAATATTCATAAAAGTATAAAAAATATAGATGCTGCAATAGGAGATCTTTTAGGAAAATTATCACAATTATAAAGTTCTTCTTGAAGAGCTTTATAATTTAAGAAATTTTTAATTATACTTTTTATATAATTTCTTTGTCGAAAGATATTGGGGTATCGCCAAGCGGTAAGGCCTCGGTTTTTGGTACCGATATTCGGGGGTTCGAATCCCTCTACCCCATCCACTTTTTAATCTCCAAAAAATTATTTTAAAGTTTAAAATCATGAATGACACAACAGATATTACAACTCTTACACTTAGAATGGGAATTCTTCTTGTTATTGGTGCTATCTTCTTTTTTGTTTTAAAAAATGATAAAAAAGAGAGTTAAATTTTAAATCGTCCTCTTTTTTAAGAAAAACTTTATATAATTAGAACTTATTTTTAATGCCAGAGTGATGGAACGGTATACATAGCGGATTCAAAATCCGCCGCCTTCGGGCTTAGGGGTTCAAATCCCCTCTCTGGTACCACATTAATTATTTTTTTATAAATATTTTAGGATTTTAGAGTGAAATTTTATAGTGGTTTTTCATTGATAGATGATGAGCGTTTTTTTTCAAAATATTTAAAAAAAAGTGATTATACAGTCGCAGGTTTTAGTTATGGTGCCATTGAAGCATTTTTAGAAGTTAAAACAAGACTAAAACATTCTCAGCGTGTAGATACTCTTCAACTTTTTTCTCCTGCATTTTTTCAAACACAGTCTTCAAAATATAAAAAGCTTCAAATGATTTTTTATGGAAAAAATCCAGAACTTTATATTCAGAACTTTTTAGAAAACTCTTTTGCACCATTAAAAGTGCAAAAAATAGAGCAAGTTCCAACAACAAAAGAGCAACTTCATGAACTTTTATATTTTGAATGGAGTGTAGCTGAACTTTTAGAGTTAAAAGAGCAGGGTGTTATTATAGAGATTTACTTAGGTGGTTTAGACAAGATTGTAGATGCTCAAGCAGCAAAAGATTTTTTTCTTGATGTTGGAGATGTAACATTTATTAAAAATGGAAATCATTTTTTAATTCAAAAAGGAGAAGAGTAGATGGCTGAAGTAAAAATTGGTGTAATTACAGCAAGTGATAGAGCAAGTAAAGGGATTTATGAAGATATTTCAGGTGTAGCAATTCAAGATACACTTAAAGAATACCTTAAAAATGATTTTGAAATAGTTTATAGATGTATAGCAGATGAGCAAGCACTTTTAGAGGAGACTATGAAAGAGTTATGCGATAAAGAGGAGTGTTGTTTGGTTGTAACAACAGGGGGAACTGGTCCAGCACTTCGAGATGTTACTCCAGAAGCGACAGAGAATGTCTGCCAAAAAATGTTACCAGGTTTTGGAGAGCTTATGCGTCAGGTGAGTTTACAATATGTTCCAACTGCTATTCTTTCACGTCAAACTGCTGGAATTCGTAATAAAAGTTTAATTATTAATCTCCCTGGTAAGCCTAAATCTATTCGTGAATGTTTAGATGCAGTATTTCCCGCTGTGCCATATTGTATAGATTTAATAGAGGGTCCATATTTAGAAACAAATGAAGATGTTATAAAAGCATTTAGACCAAAACAAAAATAAGGGAATTTTTATGTGGGGAATTAAAAGAGTAATTAGTAGTTTAGTAATAAGTAGTTCAATACTTTTAGCAAGTGGACATGGTTCAACACATTGGGGATATACAGGGCATACTGCACCAGAGTATTGGGGTGATTTGTCACATAATTTTTTTATGTGTAAAGAGGGGAAAAATCAATCACCAATAGATATCTCTTTTGATGAAATAGTTAGAACACAACATTTAGAGTTGATAGATTTTGCATATAAAACAGCTGCAACAGAGGTTATAAATAATGGTCATTCAATTCAGGTAAATGTGGAAGATGGAAGTTATATAGAGGTAGATGATAAGAGATTTTACTTAAAGCAGTTTCACTTTCATTCTCCTAGTGAAAACACTATAGAGGGTAAAAGTTTTCCTCTTGAAGCACACTTTGTACATGTTTCTGACGATGGAGAGTTAGCTGTTGTTGCTCTTTTATTTGAAGAGGGGAGAATGAATCCTACATTAAAGAAAATCTGGTCTGCTATGCCACATCGTGCTGGAGATGAGGAGGAGTTAGAACTCTCTTCAAACTATATTCGTATTTTATTACCAAGAGATAAAAGATATTATAGATTTAGTGGTTCATTAACAACACCACCTTGTAGTGAAGGGGTACGTTGGTTTGTATTTAAAGAGTATGCTCAACTCTCAGACTACCAACTAGAGCAATTTACTTCAACTATGGGTATAGATAATAATCGTCCTGTTCAACCTCTTAATGCACGTAAAGTGTTAAGATAGAGAAGAATTTTCTTCTTTATCCTTTTTTTTTCTCTTCTAAAGTAACATCAATCTAAAAAAAATCATTTAAAAAAGTTGTTTTAAACAAACTTGTATTATACTAAAGGCGAAAATTCTTACTAAAGGTAATTTATGGAGAATAACCTCGTACTAGAGGGAGTTAAATTTATGTTTTTAGGAATGGGAACAGTATTCGTATTCCTAGGAATTATGATAGGTGCTATGAATATCATGTCATCTGTTATACATAAATACTTCCCTGAACCACAATCGAATGCAGATGTAGCTCCTACACAAAATGCAGGGCAAGATAAGAAAAAAATAGTTGCAGCAATTACAGCAGCAATTATTCATCATAGAGAAGGTTAAGGATCAATATGGCTAAAAAATTTATAGATATAATGGATACAACTTTTAGAGATGGATTCCAGTCAGTTTTTGGTGGTCGTGTCATGATGAAAGACTTTTTACCAGCTGTTGAAGCTGCTAAAAAAGCTGGAATTACGCACTATGAATTTGGTGGTGGAGCGCGCTTTCAATCTCTTTATTTCTATTTAAGAGAAGATGCTTTTGAGATGATGGATAAGTTCCGCGAAATTGTTGGACCAGATGCAAACTTACAAACACTTGCACGTGGTGTAAACACTGTTATGCTTGATACTGGTTCAAAAGAACTTATCGATTTACATGCAAAAATGTTTAAAAAGCATGGTACAACAACAGTAAGAAACTTTGATGCTCTTAATGATATTGAAAATCTTAAATATTCAGGTGAGAGAATTGTTCACCATGGTTTAAAACATGAAATTGTTGTAACTATGATGGACTTACCACCAGGATGTCACGGTGCACATGAAGTAGATTTTTATGAAAAAACACTTCGTACTATTTTAGATAGTGGAATCCCTTATGATAGTATCTGTTTTAAAGATGCTAGTGGTACATCAAATCCTCAAAAAGTTTTTGATACAATCAGAATGGCTCGTAAACTTGTAGGTGAAGATACTCATTTACGTCTTCATACTCATGAAACAGCAGGTGTTTCTGTATCAGCTTATATGGCTGCACTTGAAGCTGGTATTGATGGTATTGACTTAGCTGCATCTCCAGTAAGTGGTGGTACTTCTCAACCAGATATTTTAACAATGCTTCATGCAACTAAAGGTATGAATTTCGATCTTGGTGGTTTAGAAATCGATAAGATTTTAACTTATGAAAAAGAGTTACAATCTTGTTTAGAAGATTATTTTGTTCCACCAGAAGCTACAATGGTTTCTCCAATTATCCCATTTTCACCAATGCCAGGTGGAGCGTTGACTGCAAATACGCAAATGATGCGTGATAACAACATTATGGATAAATTCCCAGAAGTTATTGCAGCAATGCAAGAAGTTGTTGAAAAAGGTGGTTATGGAACAAGTGTAACTCCAGTTTCTCAATTTTATTTCCAACAAGCACTTAACAATGTAATGCAAGGTCCATGGAAAGCTATCGCTCCAGGTTATGGAAAAATGGTACTTGGATATTTTGGTAAAACTCCAGTTGAGCCAGATCCAGAGATTGTTAAAATTGCTTCTGAAAAACTTGGTCTTGAGCCAACAACAAAAACAGCATTAGAGCTTGCTGATGCAGATCCAACAAAATCTCTTCAACACGCTATTGATGAGTTAAAAAAATATAATCTTGAGATTACTGAAGAAAATATCTTCATTGCAGCTGCAGCTCAAGAAAAAGGTATCGCTTTCTTAAAAGGTGAGGGCGAACTAATGGTACGTAAAAAATCAGAAATGAAAGAAGATTGTAAGGAAGGTAAAAAAGATATGGCAGGAACATACACAGTAGTAGTAGATGGTCAAAAATTTAGTGTTCAAGTTGCAGAAGGTAATGCAGATATTCAAGTAACAGAAGTAAATGGTGAAAGTGTTGCTCCAGCAGCATCTACTCCAGCTCCAGCAGCAGGTGGTAGTGATACAGAAGTAAAAGCACTTCTTCCAGGTAATGTTTGGAAAATTGTTGCTAATCCAGGTCAAAGTGTAAATGAGGGTGATGTTATTTTAATCCTTGAATCTATGAAAATGGAGATTGATGTAGTTGCACCAA
>Ga0256828_1001991_pt1 | contig 12471 bp, 10 predicted proteins | sample CV88metaG_FD_185993 | JGI IMG/M metagenome (GOLD analysis project Ga0256828, IMG submission 185993) | Hydrothermal vent microbial communities from East Pacific Rise, Pacific Ocean - CV88 | ecosystem: Environmental > Aquatic > Marine > Hydrothermal vents | place: Pacific Ocean: East Pacific Rise... | reverse complement strand
TGATGTCACTAGCACTTCAAGAGTACAAAAACAACAACCTTGGAACTATAGAGAAACTAGCCCAAGATATAACACAAGTATCAAACTATGAAGAGTTTACTAAGCCTATCACTCCAACTACAAAAGACAACTATGAGCAGATAGAGTGTGTAGAAGAGCTTATCAAAGCTCTGTTTTGTGGTGAGAGTACCACAACTATCATCGAGAGATTTTTTGATGTAGCTATGCAGTCATCACTAAATCTTGATACTCTTTACAAACTATATATAGGTAAAAACATCCTAAATCAGTTCAGGCAAGACCACGGTTACAAAGAGGGTACATATATCAAAATATGGAATGGAGCTGAAGACAATGTAGCTATGCAAAGCATACTAGAACAAAGTCCTGATATAACACCACAAGAGTTATATAAAAAGTTAGAAGAAGCTTATATAGCTTAGAGCTTGAAGCAAAGAGCCTTTTACCAGCTTTGCTGGTAGCTAAAAGCACAAAGCCAAAAGCTGAAAGCCTTGTCGTAGGGGGTGCATTTTAATGCACCATTTATGTATAAATTTTGAAACTCCTACTTACTACCTATTCACTACTACCTATAAAAAGTCTCTTTTTATTCCATCGTAATCTGTCTATATAAATCTTTTTCCAAAACCTGATTACCATTTACTGTTACTTTAGTAACTACTCTGATACTTTTAATAGTATCAAAACCACATTCATTTCCACATTTAACTGTACCAATCAAATAGTAACTTCCACTTGGAACACCATAAAATGCAAAACTTCCATCAGAGCTACTAGCTGTAAACCTCAAATAGTTAAACAACCTAGTATCAGCTTCTTGCATTTTACGACCTTTTATATAACTCTCTTTAAACCATTGATTAGAATAACTAGTGACAGGATTTAGATATAATCTTGTATTGTTACCATATACTTTTTGTCCATACAAATCAAGAAGATAGATTTTACCTTTAATTGTCGCTTTACCATACTTATGTAATCTTGCATATTCATCAGCAGGAAATGGTATCCTTGGTACTACTTCTTGACTCTGAGCCAAAGTTGTCATATCTGTTTGTTGAATCTCTTCATCTATATCAGATATATCTATATTTTCTTCTTCATCAGTATTTGTCTGTTCAGCCCATGCATTTTCATCTGTCTGTACAAAATTATTGGAGTTACTAGGTATAGTTATGTCACGAGGAACACAACCTGTAAAAATCAAAGATACAACCATAATCCATATAATATTTGATAACTTTAGCATTTTTTCTTCCCCTTTCTTTGTTTTAGAAACTTTTGCAAATATCCTTGTGCATCTTCATCCCCACTTAATGCTGCACGATTGTACCAGTATGCTGCTCTATCACAACTCTTTTTTACAACTCTACCCTTTTGATAATGTTCTCCTAACTCTATTTGAGACTCTACTTCACCTGCTTTAGCAAACTTGTGAAGATTTTTAACTCTTTTTTTCTCTCCATGATAAAATTTGATAGTATTTTTAATAAACCACCATAAAAATATCATCAATACCACAATAGCATAAAGCTCTATATCATTACTTTTAAAATCCATCTATTTTCCTAAACAAAATTCACCAAACATTTTATCTAAAATCTCTTCATTGTTATAAGGTTTTGAAATAGATGAGAGTGCTTGCAGGGCATCTTGTATATGATAAGAGAAAAACTCCAACTCTTCATTCATCAATGGCTCTTTTGCTAAAAGTATAGCATCTTTGGCTCTATTGACTGCTTCTATCTGTCTAGCAGATACCAACATCATCTCATCACCTTCACCTATACTATCTAGTATAGCTTCCAAATTCTTAGTAAGCTCTTTAAAACCTCTTTTGGCACTTACTTCTATAGGATTATACTCTTGAAGTTTGGAAATATCTATGATTTTTGGCAAATCACATTTATTGATAGCTACTATGATATGCTTATCTTTTGTTTCTTGTAACATTTGTAAGATATTTTCATCCTCACTGTCAAACTCTCTTGATGCATCAAAAAGTGCGATGATAATGTCTGATTGTTCCAATGACTCCAAAGATTTTTGGATACCTATCTTTTCTATAGTATCATTTGATTCTCTTATCCCTGCTGTATCTACAAGCCTAATGATGTGAGAGCCTATACGAATCTGCTCTTCTATAGTATCTCTAGTAGTTCCTGCTATATCACTGACTATTGCTCTATCATATGATAAAAGTGCATTAAGCAGTGAGCTTTTACCTACATTTGGTTTACCTATGATGGCTACTTTAAAGCCTTCTATAAGCCCTCTTCTTCTATAACTTGCATCTACTAGATTGTTTATCTGATCTACAAGTGCATCCAATTGTTTGGATATATTTTCAAGTACATCACCAGGAATATCCTCTTCGGCATAATCTATCATCACTTCAGAATAAGCCATAGCTTTTAGTAAAGATTCTCTGCTACTATCTACAAACTCTTTTAACTCACCTTTGAGCTGTTTTGCCAAAATCTTTGCTGCATCACTGCTTTTGGCTTCTATAAGTTTACTTATAGCCTCAGCCTCTGTTAAATCTATCTTTCCATTTAAAAATGCTCTTTTGCTAAACTCTCCAGGCTCAGCCAGTCTTGCACCACAAGAGAGTACACTATCAAGTATCTCTTGAGCAACGATAAGTCCACCATGACATTGAAACTCTACTATATCTTCACCTGTAAAACTGTATGGTGATTTGAAGTATATAACAATAGCCTGATCTATAAGTTCATCATCTTTGTTATATATAGAGCTTAGATGAGCATAGCGTGGTTTTAAAGAAGAAAGTTTTGTAATCTTTTGAGCGATAGAGTAAGCACCATCTCCACTAACTCTAATGATAGAGATAGATGATACTCCACTTGCAGTTGCAATAGCTGTGATAGTATTATGCATTTGGTTTTGTGTTGAAGTCATTGATAACTACAAACCTTTTACCATTTTTAGCTGTTTTTATAGCTACATATTTATTTGGGAACTCTTCTCTAAGTTCTTCAAGTGCTAGTTGTACCAATATCCCATCCAAAAATCTTGTTTTGGCTCTTCCTTCACTTTTTACCTGTTCTATAACCGGTTTGATATAGTTTTTGATCATCTCTCTTTGTGATGATATAAACTCAGCGATTTCAAGCTTGATATACAAATCATACTTAGAGTTAAGCCAGTTAAAAATCATATATGAAAGTGCATTATATCTATACCCCTCTTTACCAATAAGAAGTGCAGCATCTTCACCATCCATAAATATATAAGCTATCTTATCAACAACATCAACTTCTACAACATCTATATCAAAGCAAGATACTTCTATCAAATCTTTTAACTCTTTTTCAATCAAAACAGATAACTCTTTATTAATCAAAACCTCACTGTTATCTTCTTGGTCATTTGAAGAGAAAAAGTTATCCAAAATAGTATCATTTTCAACTTTATGCTTTATATCATTGTTATCTTCTTGTTCTGGTATATCTTCTTGAATACTCTCAACTATCTCTTTTGCTACCTCTTCTTGGATAGACATACTATCTATATCTTCTTTCGATTCTTTTAACTCTTTTTGTGGAATAATTTTTGATTTACAAGATGCTACTATAATTGCTTTTTTCTTTAAAAGCCCAAGTATCCCACGAGAGGGATATTGGATAACTTCATATTCTAACTCTGTGATAGAACATTCAAGGAGTGTCGCAGCCTTTTGATACGCTTCTTCAAGAGTATCTGCTTCAACCTTTTTCATTATACTATCCTTTTTGATGTTTTGTTGCCTCTTTATGTTTGGCATATGCTTTATTTATAACATATTGTTGACCAATTGTAAATAAATTGTTGATAACCCAATAAAGAACCAATCCTGAAGGGAAAGGCATGATGATAAACATCAAAGCCATACCAACTGGGAACCATTTAAAAATCTTCTCTTGCATAGGATCTGTAAAATTATTTGGTGTGATACGCTGTTGGAACCACATAGATGCACCCATCAACACAGGTAAAATATAATATGGATCAGCTACAGCTAAATTATCTATCCAACCACTTATCCAAACAGCCCCTTGAAGTTCATCTGCATTTAAAAGTACACGATAAAGAGCAAAAAATACAGGGATTTGTAAAAGCATAGGTAAACATCCACCCATTGGATTTACATTATGTTTTTTATACATCTCCATCATTTTCATATTCATTTTAGCTGGATCATCTTTATACTTTGCTTTTAAATCTTTCATCTGTGGAGCCAAGTCTTTTAACTTTTGCATAGACATCATACCTTTGTATGATAAAGGGAAAAGGACTAATTTAACCAATAATGTAAAGAGTATGATAGCCCAACCCCAGTTACCTATAGAGTTGTAGATTGCTAAAAGTATATGAAAAAACGGTTTTGAAAGGAAAGTAAACCATCCAAATTCTATAGCATCTGTAAGCTCAGGATTTATAGATGCTAAAATATTGTGTTCTTTTGGCCCTATATAGCCACCCAAATGTAAAACTGGTTTACCTTCTACAAAGATTAAAGGATTGTCACTGCCAACTTTTAATATAGATATATCCATACCATCTTTAAAGTTATAAAACATAGTAGCAACATATCTATCAAATGCTGAAGCTATCTTTGCACCTGCAAAAACTTCATCTCCTTTTGCATCACCATCTTCAATAGTTTTGATAACACCATCTTTTGTTTTAATCAATGCACCTCTAACCAACAAATAATTAGAGTTATCAGCCATTGGTCTATGTCCTGGTGTAATAAAATATGCTACAGGTTTTGATGTTTTAACATCTAAAGTATAAGAACCATCTGGTTTTATCTTGATAGTTTTTGTGATACTTACAGATGAAAGATTTTGAGTCAATGTAATAGTTACTTCATCTTTTGTAACATCCACATTTGAGCTACCTTCATATATATAAGGTGTTTTAAAAGCTTCATCATTGATAGACATATCACTAAATCTAATCTCCAAAGGTTTAGTCTCATTTTGACCTAAAATTTGAAGATTTTTACCATCAGGTGTTTTATATTTGTCTTCTAAAAGTTCATATTGAGCTATTCTACCTAATTTGTCTATAGTAATTTTATATGTTGATGATGTAACAGTCACCAAAGACTCTACTTTTGATGTCTGCTTAGGAGCATCACTTTTAATACTATGTGATTTTGCATCTGCCACACTTGTAGTAGGTGCATTTGGTGATGTATGTGTTGTTTTTGGAGTATTTGATGCTTGTTCTTGTGGAGTAGGTGCAAAAAGATAGCTATAACCTACAAAAACCAAAAAAGAAAGCACAAATGCCATAATGAGTCGTTTGTTTAAGTCTTGTTGTTCCAATGTAATACCTCTGTAATAATTTTGTAGTAATTTAAATGTGTTAGTATAGTGTTAAATGTGTTAAATCTGTTTTAATGTTGATACTTTTTTGAGTGCATATTTGAATGTTTTGTGTATTTTTGTAAACTCTGTATCCAAAATAGCTCTCTTTGCTACCCATATATATGAACCCTCTTCCAAATCATCGCATACAGATATAAAATTTGCTCTAAGTAACCTTTTTGCTCTGTTACGAGCTACTGCATTACCTATTTTTTTACTAGCTACAAAAGCTACTTTATAATCTTGGGATTTCTTAAAAAATAGTACAAAATATGGAGTATGCCAGCTTTTTGTGGCATTATTGTAGATAGTATTGAACTCCCGATTGGTTTTCAATCGGGTGAAATGTTTTATCTTACTAATGATAGCAACCTAATAGATTATACTGCTAATCTTTTTCTACCTTTAGCTCTTCTAGCAGAGATAACTTTTCTACCGTTTTTACTTTTCATTCTAGTTCTGAAACCATGAGTTCTTTTTCTTGGTGTATTGTGTGGTTGGTATGTTCTTTTCATCTTAAATCATCCTTCTGATATATTGCTCATCATTCCAACAAGCGTATTTTGGTCGCGATTTTACTCTAAAATAACTTTTATAAGGCTTAAAATCAAGTTAAAGAATTATAATCTATCTCTTTTTCTCTAGCCTCTATTTTAACTTTTATAAAAGACTCCAATAATTTGAAAACTATATATTTAATATCATATTTGTTTGTTCTAACTTCCAATTCTGTTAGATATATATCTCTTGCATCTTCTTCAATCATTTTTGACATAATACGCTGAGCAAATCTATAACCACCATCAACTTTTGTATCTTGACACACTATAGCATAAATAGATTTTTCTTTATCTATCTCAAAAAGTATATCTGTATTACGTTTTTCTTCTTTTAGTATATGGTCAACATTTACGCATTTGGCAGAAAACATCACAATAACAAATGCTCTCTCTTCTCCTCTATCCATAAGATAATATAAAATATCTATAGTAGTAGAAAGTTTATCTACCATTGTAGCAGCCAAAGAGATGTCACAACCATCAAACCTAAGATTGTTTTTTTTCAACTCATTTTCTCTTACTTGCATATCTAATCCTTTGATAACAAATCGTTCTTGGTATGATTATAACACTAAAGCCTTTATGAAACAATATTTTTTAGAATTTATTGATATAATTTTACTATGAATAGTATAAATACGATAAAAACACCTTGCTGGTTGCTAGAAGAAGAAAAACTTTTAAAAAATTTAAGATTATTACAAGAGATAAAACATAAAAGTGGTGCTAAAATACTATTGGCACTTAAAGGCTATGCTCTATATCAAAGCTTTGATTTGGTATCTCAGTATCTTGATGGATGCTGTGCTAGTGGATTATATGAAGCTCTACTTGCAAAAGAAGAGTTTAAAAAAGAGGTACACACATACTCTCCTGCCTTCAAAGAAGAAGATTTATTACAAATAGCTCCTATATCTAACCATATTGTATTTAACTCAATACCCCAATACCAAAAATATGCCCAAAAAGCCAAAGAGTTAAATCCAAATATTTCATTGGGTCTTAGAGTAAATCCAGAATTTTCATGCTCTCCCAAAGAGATATACAATCCCTGTGGTATCAACTCAAGACTTGGTACAACCATCAACAACTTTGATATAACAAAACTTGAAGATATAGAAGGACTTCACTTTCATGCATTATGTGAACAAGGATCTGATGAGTTAGAAGATGTACTTAAACATTTTGAAGAAAAATTTAAACGATATATACCCAAAATGAAATGGATTAACTTTGGAGGTGGCCATCACATAACTAAAGAAGGATACGATACACAAAAACTTATAAACCTGATAAAAGATTTCAAAGACAAATATAATGTAGAAGTCTATCTTGAACCTGGAGAAGCAGTAGGATGGCAAACTGGTGTACTTATAACTTCAGTACTTGATATAGTACACAATGGTATGGATATAGCTATACTTGACAGTTCAGCTGAAGCACATATGCCTGATACTATCATAATGCCCTACCGTGCAGATGTAACTGGTGCTAGTGAAGCATATATCAAACCATATACATACAGACTTGCAGGAAATACATGCTTAGCTGGTGATATTATGGGAGATTATAGTTTTGACAAACCTCTTCAGATTGGAGATTTGGTTATATTTGAAGATCAGATACACTATACAATGGTCAAAGCTACAACATTTAACGGTATCAAACTACCATCTATAGCCATCAAAAGATTAGATGGTTCTATAGATATAGTTAAAGAGTTTGGATATGATGAGTTTAAAGATAGATTATAGCTACTTTATAAACATTATATCACTTCCATGTTCATAATCATTACTATAAATTATATCGTATGATTGTGACTTTTCATTTGCACCTACAACACTCTCTAAATGTGGAGTATGTTCATACTTTAATTTAAGAGTTGGAGTATCTCCACTTATATATATAATCGTTACTTTTTTACTTATCTTTTTACCTACTTCTATATTGTTACCTTCTCCTATAACCAAATGATCCAACTCTACACCCATATCAGATAATGCAGATTTGGCCATCGCTCCACCCATCATACGCATCATATCTTCTCCACTGTTGTTCCCAGCTCCCTCCACTGAATCAAAGAGTATGACAGAGAGTATCTGTTCCTTGCTAAGTGCTGGTTGAGAAGAGAATGATATAACAGGCATATTTGGAGTACCACTTACTACAATTTTAATCAGATAGTTAATAGCTTTATATTTAAGCGTCATATCAAGATATGGTTTGTTGGCTTCACCTGTAAAATATATATAGCTTTTTTCAAGTACAAACTTTTTATTTTCAAATATATAATATCCACCTTTTTGCAACTCTATAGCACCAACCAACAAAGCTTCACTTCCACTTTGTTTATTGACTACCAAATCAACATTTGCTTTGACATTGATATTTTTTTGTTTAAGTACCAGAGGCTTTTTGGATGAGATTTGCAAATTGATATTGAGATTATCCTTTTGCTGAGCTTTTTGTTTCTCTCTGAGCTCTTGAACTATTACTATATCATCATCACTTGCAAAACTTTTTTGATTGACATCATAATGTATCTCTCCACCTTCTAATACTATCTCTCCATTAACATCTATCTGTTCTTTATCTATAGTAGTTGTAATGTCTATATCACTATCCAAACTAGCAAGTTTATGAGATATATGAAGCATCTTGGCTATAGCTTTGATCTCCCCTTGAGCTTTTAAAGTATCGTAGTTACCATTTAATGATAACTGATCATTGATCCACAAAGGAGCAAAAACAACACTACTATCTTCAAGTCTTATCTTAGAAGGTTTAGTAGCAAATATCTTAAACCCATCATAAGTAGCTTGATAACTACCAAGTAATATATCTTGATCTTTTTGAACTAATTGAAGCTTTATATCATCTATACGAGTATTTTTTTTCTTATCTTTGATAAGCATACTAGATGATGCTAGGTTTAGTTTGATGTTTTTGTCTTTGTCTATGTTGATGTTTGCACTCAAATCCCCATCTATATTTGGCATAGTACCAAACGTATAAATAGCTTGAAGCTTGTTTTCTAACTCTTGGATAGAAGATACTTTGGTATCTATGTTTATCTCTCCATCCAAAGAGCCTTTGATATATGTTTGAAGTGATGCTAGGCTTATAACACCATTGATACTTTGGCCTTTAAGTATCATTTTTGTATCAAGTGCTTTTGATTTTATAGTTATATTTTTATTGTTCTTAGATACTTTTGACTCTATACTCATAGGGAAAAGTGCTTTCAGTTTAAGATTTTTATCTATATCATATAATAGTGAGTTTTGCACTAACTTTAATGTAGATACAACTTTAACATCTTTGGCATAGTTTATGATACTATCTATATCTACCAAATTTGATACTATATGTGCTTTGGCTTTAATATGAGATGTATCATTTATATCTACAGGTACTACTACCTCTACTCTTGCTTTGGCTTTTTGTAGTTTTGGAGGCAGTTGTACTATATCTGCCAATGCTATAGTATCTGTATAAACTCTAGCATCAAAATGTTTCATATCAGTCGAAACTATATGAGCTTTAAGATTAGAAGAGTTCATATCTACTTTGGCTTGCTGCATATCTCCACTGTATGTTATGTGTATATCTTCTATAAGTTTGGATATATTTTTATCAAGATTTTCTATCTTTTTAGCTTTGATATTCCCTCTGTATGATATATCTTTATGTATATCCAAATGATTATTGACCTCTATACCTTTAGCATATGGAGTTGATACCAAAAGTATAGTATCAGCTACCAAAGAGCCATCATCAAACTTATAAGAGACGATACTTTTAAGTTTGTCTATATCTACATTGAACTCTTTTGTGGAGTTTGTATCTTTGAGCATTAGTATCTGTTTGGCACTAGCTTGTAGTGTAGCTTTGGCCGATTCTTGGTTTATATCAAAATCTATAAGTATATCACCAAGTGCTTCTTTACGAAGTGGCAGTTTATATAACTCAACAATTCGTTTATTTGGCAATAGATGTATAGAGCCTTTGTATTCATTGTCCACTACCCTACCACTATGCGATACTTTAGATAGATTACTTAACAAAAAGAGATTTACTTTACCTTGATGTAACATCTTGGTAGCCACATCTATATCCATATCTGAGATATTGAGATCAAACTCATGTATATGCACAGGTTTTATCACGCTAGGGAGTGTATCTATATGTAAGCTTTTTATAGCTACTTTTTGTGGTATCCACTCGTTTGGTTTGGATGTGGTTGTGTTTGTCTCTGTGGTATTTTGAGTAGTATTACTATCACTCTTTTGCATAGCAAGGATAGAGTTTATATCTATCTTGGTTATATCAGCTTTTTTGATAGTAAGCTTTTTGTTCTTTAGAGCCATATCTAGTTTGAGTTTGGTTATGTTTGAGTCTATATCTATACCCATATAGCCTATATCTACACCATCCACTCCCAAAGTATATCTCAAAGCTTTTGCATCTAGCACTACCTTATCAAACGATATATTTTGTTCATCAAACTTCAATGTATCAAGATGCAGACTATCGCACTTGATAAGTATCTTTGGCAATGGTGATGACTCTTTGGTATCGTTATCATCTTGACTACTTGTTGAGGCTACTATCTGTTTGATAGCCGTTACATTAAGCTCATATATATGAAGCTTGTTGATACTCAAAGTAGAATCCACCAAAGCTAGAGGATTCCATCTAAAAGTTACTTTGGAAGCTATGGGGTGATGCTCATATGAGAGGTTTTTGATACTTACTCCATTTAGTATGTTGCCTTCTATAGAGCTATATTCTACTCCATAGCTTGGTGCATATTTGTTTGCCAACTTTTTGATAACCCAAGATGAGTTTGATGACACTATCAAAGATACCACCAACACTACAAGCAAAAATCCGATAATATAAAATATACGATTTATGATTTTCAAAATGACTGTCCTATCTGAAATCCTATAGCATACTGCGAAGAGTCCTGAGAGTTGACTCCAACATCCAACTTAAACGGTCCTATAGGGGTAAGATACCTTATCCCTGCACCAACAGAAGAGATAATCTCTCCACTAAAATCATAACTAGTAGCATTGAGTATAGTATTGTCACTAAAAATACCAACTGACAAATCTCCCCATATAGGATAATCAACCTCAAAAGAGAGATTTACCATACTCATCGCACCATTTACCAAGTCTGTTGTAGGGGATGTTATAACACCTAGTTCATTGTAGCCATACGCACGGTTTGAGTATGAACCACCACCAAAAAATTTCTTGGACTCAGGTATCCCACCTATAGATTCTCCATCTATCGATATAGCACCTATCTTTCCTACTACTGCCATTGTGAGATTTGATACAGTATATATCTCTCTAGCTTCAAAAAGCCACTTTAGATATAAGCTAGTATCTTTAGCCAAAGGCAATCCCATCTCAGTATATAAAGATAGATAATAACCATACTTTGGATTTAGTTTATCATCTCTAGCATCATATATAATACCCATATAAGGATAAGACAATATAAAACTATCATATCCTTCAGATGGTAATTGTGTTTGACCACTAATTCGAGATATATCTATATACTCTACAGCTACACCCAACTTTACATTCCATTTATCATCAAGATAATTCACATATGTATCGATAAATGTTTTTTCTTCTTTAAAACCATCATACTCAAGATTTGAGTATCCACCTTTGATAGACAAATCCAAACTATATCCAAGATATTGCATCCATACAGGTTTAAAATATTCCAATATAAATTTCTGTTCTAGTTTCGAATAAGCCATGTTGACAACAAATTTTTGAGCATTACCCAAAAAGTTATATTTGGTCACTTTGGCGTGTACTCTAGGTCCTACATAGGTATCATACCCTGCTCCATACTCTACATGATAAGGTTTTTGTATCTCTTTGAGTGTTATATCTACAGGTATAACATTGTATATCTTCCTATCTATATTGACTACTACAGAGTCAAATGCGTGAAGTCCGTATAATTTGTTAATAGTGTCTTCTACAGCTTTGGTACTAAACTTATCGCCTTTTTTTGCCATCACTTTAGATGCTACTATATCTTGGTCTATACTCTCAAGCCCTTGCACACTAAGCTCTCCAAAGCTACAGGTATCTCCTTTGTGTAGTACATATCTCAAATCCACACTGTGTTTGACTAGATCCACATAAGCCTTGGTATCCAAATCATAACTACAATACCCCTCATCAAGCAATGCTTTGACTATATTTGTTTTGATCTCTATGAACTTCTTGGCACTAAATATCTCTCCTTTTTGAAATGTCACAAGCTCAGTTATAGGAAAATCACTAGAGATATTTATATCTTTGAGTATTACAGGTTTGTTCTCTTTGATTTTGATAGTCACTGTAGTGTTACTCTCAGATATAGTATAGTTCGCATCATAAAACCCCTCAGAGTCAAAAAATGCTTTGAGTGTAGGAGCTATAGCAGGTACTAACTCTTCGTTGAGTTTGGGTGTATCATCC
>Ga0256828_1001990_pt1 | contig 12474 bp, 12 predicted proteins | sample CV88metaG_FD_185993 | JGI IMG/M metagenome (GOLD analysis project Ga0256828, IMG submission 185993) | Hydrothermal vent microbial communities from East Pacific Rise, Pacific Ocean - CV88 | ecosystem: Environmental > Aquatic > Marine > Hydrothermal vents | place: Pacific Ocean: East Pacific Rise... | reverse complement strand
AGAGTATTGCCCACATGCTCCTGAAGAGAAGTGTGGTTGTCGTAAACCTGCTACTGGTATGGTCAATCGGATACTCTCTATTTATCAGATTGATTTAGAAAACTCATGGCTTATAGGTGATAAACAGAGCGATATTGATTTGGCATACAATGCTTCAATTGGACATACCATTGCTATAGGTGAGCGTTTGATTGAACGAGCTAATCTCTCTTTTAAGACAATTTTGAGTTGTAAATGTTATTTAGAAGAAAATCAAGGTAAAATAACTTAATATTTTTATGAAAAGAACTTAGGGATAGATATGGATAGAATACGACAGATGAGACCACATATAGCTGTAATAGGCGATTTAATGATAGATCATTACATTTGGGGGTCTTGTGAGCGTATCTCTCCTGAAGCACCTGTTCCTGTTGTCTCAGTAAGTAGAGAGAGTGTGGTATTGGGTGGTGCTGGAAATGTTATTAATAATTTGCACTCTTTGGGTGCAGAGGTCTCAATTTTTTCTGTAGTTGGTTGTGATGAACATGCCAAAGAGATGGATAAATTGCTTCTTGATACCAAATCTAAAAAGGTTACATTGATTCATGAAGATGGAAGAAGAACCACAAAAAAGAGTCGGGTTATTGCCTCGAATCAACAGGTTATTCGCTACGATGATGAGACAATAAAAGAGATAAGTTTTTTCTCTGAAAAGTCGCTCTTTGATAACCTTCAAAGAGATTTTGAAGATTATGATGTTATTTTGTTATCTGATTATGGAAAAGGTCTTTTGACCACCTCTTTAACCCAACAGATTATAGCTTTAGCACAAGAGTTTGATATACCTGTTTTGGTTGACCCAAAAGGGGCTGATTTTCAAAAATATAGAGGTGCTACACTCTTAACACCCAATAAAAAAGAGGCGATTCTTGCCACAAAAATAGCCATAGACTCTAAAGAGAGTTTGAATGTTGCTATTGCTACGCTTAAACGTAATCTAGATTTAAAATATTCAATTATTACACTTAGTGAAGAGGGTATTGCTCTGCTCAATAATAGACTCAAGATTATTCCAACTGTCGCAAGAGAGGTTTTTGATGTAACAGGAGCAGGAGACACAGTTTTAGCTTCACTTGGTGTGGCACTTGCTTCGGGATTTCATATTATTGAAGCGTGTGAGTTTGCCAATAAGGCAGCAGCTGTGGTTGTGGCAAAAGTTGGTTCTGCAACGGTAAGTTTAAATGAGATAGAGGAGTATGAACACTCTCTAAATCAGGGGCAATCCGAGAGTAAAATCAAAAACTTTGAACAGATAGCACGTATCTCTACACGTTTACATGAACAGAATCGTAAGATAGTCTTTACCAATGGTTGTTTTGATATTTTACATCGAGGTCATGCTACTTATCTACAGAAAGCAAAAGAGTTGGGTGATATACTTATATTGGGTCTTAATAGTGATGAGAGTATTCAACGCTTAAAGGGTAAAGATAGACCAATTAATAATTTAGAAGATAGAGCTTTTTTAATAGGGGCGTTAGAGAGTATAGATTTTGTTGTTCCATTTACAGAAGATACTCCTTATGAACTTATAAAATTGGTAAAACCAAATGTTTTGGTAAAAGGGGCAGATTATAAAGATAAAGAGGTGGTAGGTTCGGATATAGTGGATGAGGTGGTGCTAATAGATTTTGTAGCAGGGAAAAGTACAACAAATTTAATAGGGAAGATAGCAGGGAAATGTTAAAAATGATAGAGAGAGAGCTAAATGCTCATAAAGAGACAATAGAAAAAACAGCAAAAATGATGATTCCTCAAATTGAAGAGGCATCAAAGATGGTTATAGAGACCTTTAAAAGAGGGAATAAGGTATTGCTTTGTGGAAATGGTGGTTCGGCATCAGATGCACAACATATTGCAGCAGAGTTGACAGGACGTTATAAGACAGAACGAAGAGGTTTGGCTGGAATTGCATTGACCACAGATACCTCTGCTTTAACAGCAATCTCTAATGATTATGGTTACAATCGCGTCTTTGATAGACAGGTAGAAGCGTTGATACGAGAGGGGGATTTACTGATTGGAATTTCAACTTCAGGAGAGTCTTTAAATATTATATCTGCACTACTATTGGCTAAAGATATGGGGGCAAAAACTTTAGGTTTTTCAGGTAAAGGTGGAGGGAAAATGAATTATGTATGTGATTTAAATATGATTGTTCCCTCTGATGATACTCCGAGAATTCAAGAGATGCACATTTTAATTGGACATATTATTTGTCAAGCTGTGGATGATGCTTTTATTTAAAAAAATAAAAAATTACCTTTTCTAGAGAGTAGAAAGTTTATTCTTTTATTCTCTCTTTTAAAATAGGTAAATTATCTAAACCGTGAACGTGCTCCAAAGCTATAAGAGAAGTTTACTCCTACAGCATTGCCTTTTGCCGTTACACTATTATCCTCTTTTAATTTATACTCTATAAATGTTCCTTTTACTCCAATTGCAAAGTTATCAGTTGCCATATATTGAATTTGTGCTACACCACCAATGGCATTCTCATACTCATCATTGGCTTTATCTTGAAAGTAGTTTCCACGGTTATCATAACCCTCAAAATTCCCTGACAGTTCTGGATTTAAGTGATAGGTAACACCTCCACCAAATTTCCATCTATTTGATTTAATCATTGCTAAGGCAGTGAATGGTATAACATCCCATGTCACCTCTCCATTTGAGGCTGTCTCTTGGTCAAATTTGTAACCTATTAAAAATTGAAGTTCCATATTTGGTGCATCTAGTACGGCACCTGCTTCAAAGCTAAGACCTTGTCCTGCACGAATTTTATTAACACTGTAGTTGTCATAACTATCATGTTCTACTGTAGCTAAGGTTGTTCCTCCAAAGTCATATCCCATTTGGATAATAGGTTTTAAATCTTGTGATGCACTAAGAGAACCTAAAGTGAGTAGGGTTAGAATAGATAGTTTTTTAATCATAAAGAGTTCCTTTGTGTTGATAATTAATATTATAGATAATAATTGTGTTACGATTGTCTTGTTACATCCACTCTACAACCTTAGATACTTCATTGGCAATAAAACATTTTATAGGTGTTTTTTCTAAGGGTTTGGTTGGAATAATTGCTTTTTTAAACCCTTGGGTATCAATCTCTTTTAGGCGTTGAGCCAAGGCAGAAATTTCTCTAATCTCTCCTGTTAAACTGACTTCTCCTAAAAATAGTGTCTCTGAACTAAGTTCTCTGTTACGATAAGAGCTTAGTATCGCTGCGATAATAGCCAAGTCGGCAGAGGGTTCATTGACTTTGATTCCACCCGATATATTAACAAAAACATCATAGGTTCCCAGTGGTAAATCCAGCTTTTTCTCCAAAAGGGCTAAGAGCATATTTAAACGGTTATTGTCAAAGCCTGTAGAGCTACGTTTAGGGTGTCCATAAGCCTCTGAAACCAGTGCTTGAATCTCTATAATAATAGGGCGACTCCCCTCCATAATAACGGTTAATGCCGAGCCTGATGCAAGTTTCTCTTTGTTGAAAAATCTTCCTGCCATTGTCTCTGCATCGAGAAGTCCATTTTTACTCATCTCAAAAATTCCCACCTCATTGGTACTTCCAAAACGATTTTTAAAGCCACGAAGCAGTCGTAGTTCAGAGTTTGGGTCTCCTTCGAAATAGAGAACTGTATCGACCATATGTTCAAGAACTCTTGGTCCTGCAATAGAACCATCTTTGGTAATATGTCCAATAATAAAAATAGGAATCTCTAGACTCTTTGCTACCCGCATTAGCTCAAAGGTAATGGTACGTACTTGGGTTACAGAACCAGGGGCAGAGGGGGTCTCATCGGAGTAGAGGGTTTGAATAGAGTCAATAATAATAAAAGCATATTTTGTAGAGCGTATCTCTTGCAGAATTGTTTGTAGGTTAATTTCAGGTAATAGATAGAGCATCTTCTCATTGGCATCCAATCTATCAGCACGAAGTTTTATCTGTCCTGATGATTCTTCTCCTGATACATAAAGCACAGCTCGTTGTTGTTTGGCAAGATTTCCTGCTATTTTGAGAAGGAGTGTTGATTTCCCAATACCAGGGCTACCACCAATAAGGGTTAGTGAACCTGGGACAATTCCTCCTCCTAATACCAAATCTAACTCTTTACTTCCTGAGCTAAATCGAGTGATATTCTCTTGTTTTATCTCGGTAATAGAGGTGGCTTTTTGAGTTGGAGAGGATTTTGAAGAGCTTTTTGTCTCTTCTACAAATTTTATCTGTTCTGTTGTTAGTTCTGTAAGGGTATCCCACTGGTTACATCCTGTACATTTTCCCAACCATCTTGGGCTTTGAAAGCCACACGCTTGGCACTCAAAGAGGGTTTTTTTCTTTGCCATTTTTTTGCTCCATATTGGTGCAATTGGTTGCACTCTATAATTTTATCTAATTATAAAGTATAAATAGAAAAAAGGGGAATTATATGTCAAATTGTAATTTTTTTAACACTCTGGAATCTCATCTTCACTAGAAGCTTCATAGAAAAATTGATAGAGGTCATCTGTCCATTTATCTTGATAGTAACTTTTTACATTGGGACAACTTTGAATAATGGTCTCTTTTATCTTGTTTTCTTCAAGTATCTCTAACCACTCCTCTTGGGTATATTTTTCTGCAAATTTATAGGCAGTTGTATTACAATCCTCTTTTAAAACATATTTAAAGATATTCTTTCCTTTTCTTGGATTTCCTTTCTCTACAACCTCTATCTCTTTGATTTCCTCTTTTGGCTTTTGGGTTACATTGTTCTCTATCAACGGTTTAGCTATTTCTATTTCTGTGGTATTATTTGATTCCATAGGAGTAGTTTCAATTGGCATATTTGAAAGATTCTCTTCATTTTGTATCAAAAGTACTTCTTCTTCGATCATCTCTGGGGTAGCAGTTGTTTGAACAATTGAACGCTCTTCTATAATAATAGGAGATGAGGGTGTTTCTATTGGGGTGTTTTCTTCAACTATTGGCTCTAGTTGAACAGCTAACTCTTGGGTTGCTTCGGTAGCTTCTTCAAGGATTTGATTGGTACTATTTAGGTCTATGGCATACAGTGAAATGGAAAAGAGAGAGGAGAGTATGAGTATTTGAACTATTTTAGACATGATGCTAATCCTTAATTTTATTTACAGTGCTTTATTTGATATAATATCTTAAAAAAGAGAAGAGATGCAAGAAAAAATTATTAATCATTTTATAAGTTTAACAAAAGTTCCCCACTGTAGCCAAAATATAGAGCTTCTCTATAAATATTTAATCGACTTTGCTAAAAATAGAGGATATGTTGTAGAGAGTGATGAGGCTAAAAATATTTTAATTAAAAAGGGTACTCCTACATTGGCACTTCAAGCTCATTATGATATGGTTTGTATGGGAAAAGCCCCAAATATTGATACTTACATCAAAGAGGGTTGGATGGGTGCGAGAGATTCATCATTGGGTGCAGATAATGGAATTGCCATTGCGATGATGATGCAGTTAATGGATGATGGTGCAGAGTTGGAGTTTTTGCTAACAGCAGATGAGGAGATTGGTCTGATTGGTGCTTCTGCTATTGAGCTAAATTTAACCTCTAAATATATGTTGAATATTGACTTTGAAGATGAGGGGATTGTCTGTATTGGTTGTGCAGGTGGAGCAGATTTAATTGCTACAAAATCATTTGATAAAGTAGAGGGTTATGGTTACAATTATGAGGTTTCTGTTCTTGGATTAACAGGTGGACACTCTGGCGTTGAGATTCATAAAGATATTCCTAATGCTATTAAAGTTTTATCAGATTATTTAAAAGATAAAGATGTTTATGTCGCTTCATGTTATGGTGGAGAGCGTAGAAACTCTATCCCTGCAAATGTTGTTATGGAGTTGAGTTCAAAAGAACCTCTGATAGCTGATGATATGGTTGAAGTAAAATTACTAGAAGAGAAATTAACTACTTATAAAAGTAGTGATTTTCTCAATCTTTTAGAGGATTTTAAACATGGAATTCATGAATTTAACGATGAGTTTAATTTAGCTGACAGTAGTATAAATTTAGCAATGGTTACTTTTGAAAATGGAGAAGCAAAAGTAGAATGTAGTAGTCGTGCTATGGATGATAATAGATTAGAGATGATAAACAACAGGACAGAAGAATTGTTTAATAAGTATGGTTTTAAAAGCACTATTGAGTATAAGTATCCTGCATGGAAGCCTGAAATAAATGAGTTTACCTCTTCTGTTAAGGATGCCATGAGTAAAGCGTTTGGAGAGAGTAAATATGAAGCAATTCATGCAGGATTAGAGTGTGGAGTGCTTTTAGAACACTATCCTTCTATTAAATTTGCCTCTATTGGTCCAACCATTGTTTCACCTCATTCGATTCATGAAAAGATAAAGATAGACTCAATTGGAAAGATTTTTGCAGTTATTCAAGAGGTTATCACTTGTAGTAAAGATTAATTTAATATCTTATTTGTGGGCAAGATAGCCCACATATTAATATTTTGTTATACTTTAAATGTTTCAGAAGTTTTACAATGATGTGCCATAAAACACCCCTCACATTGTGGTTTTACAGCTTTACACTTATAACGTCCAAAAAGTACCATTGCTTGATGTAGACGATGTAAATCTGTTTTAAATTTTTTGGTTAAGGTCTCTTCTGTTTTGGTTGCTGTTGTATCGTCACTTAGCCCCAAACGGTGAGCAACTCGAAAGACATGGGTATCTACTGCCATAAGGTTTGCACCCATATACTCTATCATTACCACATTGGCTGTTTTTTGTCCTACTCCTGCTAATTTAATAAGCTCTTTTTGCTCTAATGGAATCTCTCCATTATAATTTTCAATAATAGATTGTGCCATTTTGATAAGGTTTTTGGCTTTATTATTATAGAATGAACAGGAGTTTATATAGGATTTTACCTCGTCTAAGTCAGCATTAGCGAGTTCAATGGGAGTTGGATAGGCTTTGAATAGGGCAGGGGTAATAACATTAACCCGTTTGTCAGTACATTGTGCAGAGAGCATTACAGAGATAAGCAGTTCATAGATATTGTTGTAATTGAGTTCGGTTAATGAGTCGGGATAGTGTTCTAAAAAGAGTGTTTTTATCTCTTCTATCTCTTTTTTTGTCGATTTTTTTATCTTTTTTCTTGTCATAATAATTTAACTTTTTTATTTTGTATAGTATACTTGAAGTCTTAATTCTAGTTTAAATGGTTTATATTTTGTTTACCATTTTGTGCTATAATTTTGATATTTAATATATCTATAAGTAAGGTAAAAAGATGAAAATTATGTTTAAAATTTTTATAGTAGTCTATCTTTTCATGGTAGGAGAAGAGTTGGTTGCTTCAGAGGTTGTGGCAACAGTTAATGGTATAGATATTACTCAAAAAGAGCTTAATGAGTTTGTTGTGGCACAGCTACCTGGTGCAAACTTCTCTCTTCTTACATATCAGCAACAGCAGAATGTAATTAATAAATTAATTGATAGTAAACTTTTTTTAGAAGATGCAAAGAGAATACATATAGATAAAAGCCCTGCCTTTATTGAAGCATTAAAAAAAGAAAAAGAGAAGTTAATGCTTGATTTTTGGATGAAAAAAAGAGTAGAAGAGATAGCGATTTCAGACAGAGAGGCAAAAATATATTATAAAAATAATCAGAAAAAATTTAATAGACCAGCCTCTGTAAAAGTTCGACATATATTATTAACAACTCAAGAAGAGGCAAGAGCCATTATTCGAGAGTTAGAGGCGAGTCGTAATTTAAAAAAGAAATTTATTGAATTGGCAAAAAGTAACTCTACAGGTCCTAGTGCAGTGAATGGTGGAGAGTTAGATTGGTTTATTAAAGAGCAGATGGTTCCAGAGTTTTCAGAAGCTGCTTTTGCTTTGAATGTTGGAGAAATTACACATTATCCTGTTAAGACACAATTTGGTTATCATGTAATCTATTTAGAGAAGAAGCATCATGCAGGTTCTATACCTTTTAAATCTGTTAAGTCAGATATTATTAAGGTACTACGTAGTCTTAAATTTAAAGTGAAGTTAGAAAAATTGAGTAAAAAAATGAAGAAAACAGCAAAAATTAGTGTAAAATAGCAAAAAAAATGAAGGTAGTAATATAGAATGGGAAAAAAAGTATTAGATAGTTTACCCTGTGGTGTTTTAAGTGGAGATGAGGTTCAAAAGCTTTTTTCAATAGCAAAAGAGGAAGGTTTTGCTATTCCTGCTGTAAATGTTGTTGGAACTTCCTCGATTAATGCAGTGCTTGAGTCTGCTAAAAATGTTAACTCTCCAGTTATTGTTCAATTCTCTAATGGAGGAGGGGATTTTTATGCAGGAAAAGGAATGCCAAGTGAGCAGAGAGCCGTTCTTGGAACAATCTCTGGCGCACAACATGTGCATACTGTAGCAGAGGCTTATGGTGTACCTGTGGTTTTACATACAGACCATGCTGGACGAAAGCTTTTACCTTGGATAGATGCTCTATTAGAGGCAAGTGAAAAACATTTTGAAGCATTTGGTAAGCCTCTCTTCTCTTCACATATGATTGACCTCTCTGAAGAACCAATCGAAGAGAACATTGCTATCTGTAAAGAGTATTTGGCACGAATGAGTAAAATTGGTATCACATTAGAGATTGAGTTGGGTGTAACAGGTGGAGAGGAAGATGGTGTAGACAATACAGAGATTGATAATGCACTTCTTTATACTCAACCAGAAGAGGTGGCGTATGCGTATGAAGAGCTTATGAAAGTCTCTCCAATGTTCACCATTGCTGCATCATTTGGAAATGTTCATGGTGTTTATAAACCTGGAAATGTGGTTTTAACACCAACCATCTTAGATAACTCTCAAAAGTATATTCAAGAGAAGTTTAATACCACTGAAAAACCTGTAGATTTTGTTTTTCATGGTGGTTCAGGTTCTGAGCTTTCTGATATTCGAGAATCTATCGGTTATGGTGTGATTAAAATGAACATTGATACCGATACTCAATGGGCATTTTGGGATGGTGTAAGAGGATATGTAGCACAATATCATGCCTATTTACAAGGTCAAATTGGTAACCCAGAGGGTGAAGATAAGCCAAATAAGAAATATTATGATCCACGTAAATGGTTACGTGAAGGTGAATTGGCAGTAGTTAAGCGTTTAGAACAAGCCTTTAGCGATTTAAACTGTTTAGATAGAAACTAATTAAAAAACTGGTGCGTTATTTAACGCACCTGCTGATTTTTTATAAAAATTGGTATACTTTCATTTATGAATGATTTTATTAACTCCCCCACTGAAAAAAAAAGCTTCCAAAATCAAATTATCTATATTAAGCGAGACGATTTACTCTCTGATGATTTCTCTGGAAATAAAGCCCGTAAATTTTACTACTTCTTTAAAAATAGCTTTCCTAAAATAGAAAAAGTTCTCTCTTATGGTTCAAATCAATCAAATGCAATGTATTCACTCTCTGTTTTGGCAAAGATGCAAGGTTGGAAGTTTGATTACTATGTTGACCATATACCCTCTTATCTTAAAGATAATCCCCATGGAAACTATAGAGATGCCTTAGAAAATGGAATGCAGATACATATAGGTCAAGAGGCTCCCCTCTCGACAAAAGAAGATATTTTATATATAGAAGAGGGGGGCAGAGATTTCTATGCTGAGTTTGGATTAAATATTTTGGCAGATGAGATTTCTCTATGGCAAAAAGAGAACAAGATAGAGGAACTTAATATCTTTTTACCTTCTGGGACAGGGACAACAGCTCTTTTTCTTGCAAAGGCATTTGTTAAAAAGGGAAGAGTTCAACCTACGGTTTTTACTGTTCCTTGTGTTGGAGATGTCGATTATCTGAAAAAACAGTTTTTTATGTTAGATAAGAATGAAGCTTCTCATCCAACTATTATTAGACCTTCAAAAAAACGACACTTTGGAAAGCTTTACAGAGAATCTTATAATATTTGGCTAGAATTGCAAGACAAAATGGGGATTGAGTTTGATCTGCTTTATGACCCTCATGGATGGCTAACACTGTTAGAGAATCCACAACTTTTTGATAAACCTCTTCTCTATATTCATCAAGGTGGATTGTTGGGGAATGAGAGTATGCTAATGAGATATAAAAGGAAATATAGTGAAAATATTTAATACAAATGATGAACACTTTCAGAGTGAATTTAGTGAGTTACTTAAACGTGGTGCAATGGATATGGATGGGGTAACCTCTATTGTTAAAGGGCTTCTAGATGAGATTAAAACAGATGGAAATGAAGCACTAAAAGGGCATATTGCTAAATTTGACCGATGGACTCCAAGTTCTGATGAGGCGTTAGAGGTCAGCTTAAGCTCAATGGAAGAGGCATACAACAATATTGATGCTACTCTAAGAGATGCTCTTCATTTGGCATATGATAGAATTGAAAATTATCACCAAAAATTGATGCCAAAATCGTGGTTTGATTTTGAAAAAAATGGAAATATGTTGGGTCAAAAGGTAACAGCTGTTGATTCAGCAGGACTCTATATCCCAGGAGGAAAAGCAGCTTATCCTAGTTCGTTGTTAATGAATGCTATTCCTGCTATTGTTGCAGGGGTTGAAGAGATAGTGGTTTGTACTCCTGCACCTGATAATGAGTTGAATGAGTTGTTGTTGGCTGCATGTCATTTATGTAAAGTTACAAAGGTATTTAAAGTGGGTGGTGCATCTGCTATTGGTGCAATGGCTTATGGAACAGAAACTATTCCAAAGGTAGATGTCATTACAGGTCCTGGAAATATTTTTGTGGCAACAGCTAAAAAGTTGGTTTATGGTGAGGTTAATATTGACATGATTGCAGGACCTAGTGAAATTGGAATTTTGGCAGATGTTACAGCACGACCTGATTATTTGGCAATAGATTTGCTCTCTCAAGCAGAGCATGACGAGATGGCAAGTTCTATTTTAATTACAACAGATGCTTTACTTGCTCCAAAAGTGGCACAAGAGGTAGAAAAGTTTTTAAAAACCCTCGCTCGTGAAGAGATTGCTCGAAAATCAATAGAGGAGCGTGGAGCAATTATTGTTACTCAAACGATGAAAGAGGCTGTTGATTTAATGAATCAAATTGCACCTGAACATTTAGAGGTTGTCACAGCCAATCCTATGGAGCTATTGGGAGATATTAAACACGCAGGAGCTATTTTCTTGGGTGAATATACCCCAGAGCCAATAGGAGACTACATTGCAGGACCTAACCATACATTACCAACAGGTGGAACGGCTAAATTCTATTCTCCATTAAGTGTTGATCACTTTTTAAAGAAGTCTTCTATTATCTCTATGACAAAAGAGGGGTTAAATGAAATAGGGGAAGCGTGTGCCTTAATTGCAAATACCGAAGGGTTAACAGCTCATGAAGAGTCGGTAAGAATTAGATTGTCATAATAAAATATATGTAGGGTTGGCTTTAGCCGACCAATTTAAAAATAGAATTTATTATGTGGGAAAAGATTCCCACATAGTAATATTATAGATTATAGAAGTGTTTTAATGCTCTAATAATCATAGCATTCTTAGAAATACTCTCACCTTTTGCATCAGTATCAACTTGCTCATAAAGGTCAAGTGGAAGTGTGATTGAGAAGATTTTTGTTCTATTCTTTTTCTGTTTTTTAATGTCTGAAACAATGTCTTTTAAGACATCAATCATTTTATCTGTATCAATTGGTTTTCTAATAAAGTTATTTACACCAATCTTAACAGCTTCAGAGATGTTACCCATATCATTACTTGCTGAAACAATTACAATAATTTGTTTAGGGTTGATTTCTCTAATTTCTCTAGCTACCTCTAAACCACTTTTACCTGGTAAGATAATATCAATAAAGATAATGTCTGGGCTATATTTTTCAAAAAGATCCATAGCTGAATTTGCATCTACTGCTGAATGAACTTCTGCAAAGAAGTTTTTAAGGGTTGTACACATTAACTCATTTGTTTCTGGTTCATCCTCCAACACTAGTGTTTTTAGTTTTTTTGTCTCTTCAACAATTTTCATTAAGTCATTATTCATACTTTTTCCTATTCCTTCTTTTTTAATATATTGTAACATGTTAACTATTAAGTTAAATTAAAAGCTAACGAAAAAAATCATTACTTTATGGTAACTAAATAAAACTAAATTGAGATTAAAAAAAATATATAACAATATGTTATAAATTATTTCTAATATTCAGCTCTTTCTCAAATTGCCAACTTTTACGATGCTCTTTAATGACGGATTTCTTGATGGTTTCAACCAACATGGACTCTCTATCTTCTAGCATCATATAGACCTCTCCACTGGGTTCAACAAGCATACTATCCCCATAAAATTTCCATTTAAACTCTTTATCTGAATAATCTCCAAGACGATTGGCTCTTAAGATATAGCACCCATGAAGAAACGCTTTTGTT
>Ga0256828_1001989_pt1 | contig 12474 bp, 10 predicted proteins | sample CV88metaG_FD_185993 | JGI IMG/M metagenome (GOLD analysis project Ga0256828, IMG submission 185993) | Hydrothermal vent microbial communities from East Pacific Rise, Pacific Ocean - CV88 | ecosystem: Environmental > Aquatic > Marine > Hydrothermal vents | place: Pacific Ocean: East Pacific Rise... | reverse complement strand
CTACATTTTTCACTACTTTAATTGAAAGGATATTTGCTAAATATTCTGTATCCCAATCTTGATCATTTGCTTTATTTATTTCTACTATTTCACAAGCTTTATCATCACCTCTTAATTCTGTATGAGTTTTTTCAAATTCACTTTTTAATACAGGTAATATTGTAGGAGCAATCTCTTCATCTACTATTAAAGTCTCCATTGCATTACAAACACCTGGTCTTTGAACTTTAGCATTTATTGCTATTTTTATTGCTTTATCAATATCTGCATCTTTGTGAATATATGTATGACATAATCCTTTGTCATGTTTTACTACTGGGACTGTTGCATTTTCACTTACATATCTTACAAGTCCTTCACCACCTCTTGGGATTATTAAGTCTACATATTTATCCATTTTGATAAGTTTTGCAACACCTTCACGAGAATAATCAGGTAAAAGTGAAATTATCTCTCTTGGCAGATTATTTTTTACTAATACATCTTGTAAAACTTCAGCAATTATTCTATTTGAATGTTCAGCTTCTTTCCCCCCTTTTAAGATACAAGCGTTTCCACTTTTAAAGCAAAGTGCAGCTGCATCACTTGTAACATTTGGACGAGATTCATAAATAATTCCAATTACACCTATAGGAATTGCTGTTTTTTCAATTCTAAGACCATTTGGTAATTCCCATCCTTCAAGGATTCTTCCTACAGGATTTTTTAAACTTGCTATCTCTCTTAAAGCTGTAGCCATAGATTTAATTCTTGTTTCATTTAGTAACAATCTATCAACTAATGCACTACTTAAATTTGCAGTTTTCGCATAATCAAGGTCTTTTTTATTTTCTTCAATAATTTTATTACTCTCTTTTTCAAGGTTATCAGCCATCTCTAAAAGGATTTTGTCTTTTAAGCCACCTTTAAGAGTAGCAACTTTTTTACTTGCTTCTTTTACTTTTAGTAACACATCAGTCATATTATCTCCTTTCTTATTTACGATACCGAAAAAATAATATATAATTGTATCTAAAAAGTAAGGAGAATTTATGGATAAATTATTTGATTTAGTAGTAATTGGTGCAGGACCTGGTGGAATTAGCGCAGCAGTTGAAGCACAAATTGCTGGAGTTGATAATAATAAAATTGTTATTTTAGAAAAATCTGATGCTCATAATGAAACTGTAAGAAAATTCTATAAACATGGAAAAAGAGTTGATGTTGATTGGAATGGTATTAAAGCAGAATTTCATGGACATTTAAGTTTTGAGCAAGGAAGTAAAGAAGAATATATTAAACAATTTGATGATATTATTGAAAAATATAACTTAAAAGTTGTTTATAATCACCATGTATATGCAGTTGAAAAAAACTCTGAAGGTGTTTTTGAAATTGGAGCTGATAAAGAATTAGGTGTAATTAAAGCTAAAAAAGTTGTAATTGCTATTGGTGTAATGGGTAAACCAAACAAACCAGGATATCCTTTCCCTGCAAAAATTAGACCAAGATTAAACTTCAACCTTGATAAAGTTCAAAATGGTGAAAAAGTATTAGTAGTTGGTGGTGGAGATACTGCTGGTGAATATGCTTATGGATTATATGATATGGATTTAGGATGTGAAGTTCACTTAAACTATAGAAAACCTGAAATTACAAGAATGAATCCAATTAATAAAGAAATTGTAGAAAGATATATCTCTGAAGGTAAAATTAAATCTAAACTTGGTGTAGATATTGAAAATGTAGAAGTTGGAAGTGATGATGTAACTCCTCCAAGAGTAAAAGTAAACTTTAAAGATGGAACAAGTGAAGAGTATGATAGAGTAGTTTATGCTTTAGGTGGAACAACTCCAACTGAATTCTTACAAAATTGTGGAATCAATATGAAAGATAAATGGACAGCTGAGCATAATCCTGAAACTTTTGAGACAAATGTAGAAGGTATGTATGTAGTTGGTGATGTGGTTGAAGGTGCACAATCAATCGCAGTTGCAATTAACCATGGATACTATGCAGCATTAGATTTAGCTAAAAAATTATAATCTTTCCTTTTTCCCTTTTTTGGGAATATAAATCAAATTTTAAAATATATTGTTTTTTTGAATAAAAACAAGAAAAAAGTTATCTTGTTTTTGGAGTAGGTAAGAAGTATTTCACTTTTGTTTGATCTTCTATTTGTTTTAATTCATCATTTAATTTCTTTTGTTTTAAGAAACCAACGATTTGAGGTTTAACTTTTTTATAAGGAATATAATTTTTTGTATTTTTATCTTCAAGTAAAATTACATGATAACCAAATCTTGTTTTTACAGGAGTATGAGTAAATTCCCCTTTTTGAAGTTTTAAAGCAGCTTGACTAAATGGTTTAACCATAGTATTGATATCAAACCATCCAAGTTCTCCACCATCAATTTTACTTGGTCCAATAGAGTATTCTTTTGCTAATTTAGCAAATACTTTTGGAACATCTTTTTTTGGTGTTTTTTCTAAGATAGAAATAATTTTTTTAGCCGTTTTTTCATCTTTTACAACAATATGTCTTGCTTTAAGTTTAGGAGTTGTTTTGAAATATAAATCTTTATTTTTCTCATAAAATTCTTTTGCTTCTTTATCACTAATTTTGATATTTAGATATTGTTGTCTCATCCATAATTCTACAGCCATTTGTTTCATTAAAGCTTTGAATTGAGGAGAGTTAGTTACACCTTTTGCTTTTTGATAATATGTTTCTGTTTGAACATATTTATCTACAAATTGTTTAACATGCTGAGCTGGTAGATCTTGTAGTCTAATTCTAAAATCTTTTGTTAATCCTTGCATATAAGCATTTACATCTTTTACAGTAATTTTTTTACCATTTACTTCAGCTACTACAGTATTATTTGTTAGCCCTTTCATTGGTGTCATATTGTGAGCTGTACCCATTCCACCATGTCCTTGCATTCCTGCAAATGCAAATGCTGAAATAGCCATTGATACACTTAATAAAATTTTTTTCATTATCATCCTTTTGAATAAAATTAAAATTCCTTATTATTATACAATAAAAACTATCCTTGAAATTTTAAAGGGTAGTTTTTTATTTCAAATTGTTTAGATTGGTTAAGTATTTTCCCATTTTTATCTATTTTAACAATATAATATTGTTCCATTCCAGTATAATTTTGAGAAACTATTTTTAAAGATATGATATTATTTTCAATTTTAATCTCTTTTACAGATTCTTCTAATCCAAAATCTAACTCTCTAACCCATTTTGTTTTGAAGTTATTATCTAAGTAAGCTATAAAAGCATCTTGATTTTCTCTTGAGATATTACCCACTAATAAATATCCATTATTAAAAGGGATAATTGCTGTAGCTTCTTCAGCATATTTTGATGAAAATAGATGAGGAGTTTTGTTGTCATAGATAACTATATCAGTTGAATTATCTTTTGAATAGCTATTTAATACAATTATGATTTTATTTTTTTGAATGATAAAATCTCTTGGAGTGTTGAATTTTTTTCCAATATAAGATTTTTCTAAAATATTTCCATTAGAATCTAAAATTAAAAATATAGGTAAATTTTTAGTTTGACTATAAGCTAAAATATAAACTTTATTATTTTTAACTTTAATTTTATATGGAGTAATAACTAAATTTTTTAATGTTTTATAAGATATTAAATCATAATTTTTATCTATTTTGTAAAAAGTGATATTACCATTAGAATCTAAATTTATAAAAATATAATCATTTCCTAATTTATGTAGATTTTGTTTAGTTGTATGATAGTCATTTAAGAGTTTCATATCTTTTGTTGTATTGTCTATTTTTTGGTCTATATTCTGATTATTTACACATCCAAGCATAAATAAAACAGGTAATAACATTAGTTTTTTCATTATGAAAGCCTTTTTAAATAATTATAGCAAAAATTGAAGGATTATATAATCCCCAAAAGGGGAAAGAGGAGAAAATATTATTCGTGAGTAACAACAGGCATTGGAATTTCGTTTTCCATTGCTTTTTTTGCACTTCCATATTTTTTGAACATTTTCATTCTGTAATCATAGATATCTTTCATTTCTCTGATATCTTGCATTACTTGGAATACACCATGCCAGTGAGCATAATCTGGTGAACCCATAGCTGCACCATGTCTAAATCTTCTTCCTTCATGATGCCATAAGTAGTAGTATAGTTTGAAGAATGGATCAGACCATACATCAGATTTTAATAATCCTTTAGCTTTTAAGTCAGCCATCATTTTGTTAGCCATTGTTTTGTATTGGTTATATACAGTTACAGCAGCATCTACTCTTTGGAAGTAGTTGTTTGTAAATGTAGCTTGGTGACAAGTCATACATACAGTTTTCATTTCACTTCTTGCTGCTTCAGGTCCTTGAGGGTTACCAGCTTTAGGGTTACCTCTTGTTACAGTAGTAGTGCTAACTTTTCCAGCACCTTTCCACCATGCCCATCCAGCAGTTTCAGCACCTTTAGTTCTTTCGAAACTATCTGGAGCCCATAAGTTCCATTTTAATCTTTCAGAAACGTTGTGAGTTGATTTAAGTCCATTAATTCCACTCATGTGACATGTAAAACATGTACCAGCTCTTACAGTTTTTCCTGGGATTTGTTCACCAGTTTCGAAGTTATAATCTTCTTCATTTGTTTCAAAAATATGTCCATGAACTGAAGATTCGAATACTTCTTTCATCGGATGGTCAGGCCCTAAGTGACAGTTTGTACATGCACCTGGTTGTCTTGCTTCTGCAGCTGAGAATTTATGTCTTGAGTGACAAGCTACACAGTTTCCAACCCCACCATCTGGGTATAATGCAGCAATACCATCATTTGGCCAAGTTGTAGCATCAGGGATACCATCTTTATCAACTTTAATAATAGCACCGTGACATTGGATACAGATGTTAGCTACGTTTAAGTCAGCTGTTCTTGGGTTTTTACCATTTGCTTGGAATACAGTTCCATCAGTTCTAATCCCTTTTTCCATAGTTGGACCATCAGTTAAGAAAGTTGGATTAGCACCTTTTAAACTTTCATAGTGGTAAGAAAGTTTAGTCATTAAATAACCATGTTTATTTTTAGGAGTAGCAAGCCATTGAGCTCCACCTCTTGAGTGTCCAGAATTCATATATTCAATAACTTCTTTTTGGTGACATTTAGCACAAGTTACAGAAGATACAGCAATTTGAACAGTCCAATCTTTCCCTTGGAATGGGTGTTTTTTGAATGCAGTTGGATAATCTTTTGGTACAACGTGACATTCTACACATCCTACACCAACTTGAGCATGTTTAGAGTGAGACCAGTCAGCTACGATTCCGCTATCCATCCCTTTGTGACACATGATACAAGTATCATTATTAGCAAGTTTCCCTGGATGAAACTTTTGAAGTTTTTTGAAGTTAGGATTGTCGTTTAGCGTAACAGCACTTGCAGCTGTAGCTAATACAGCTAATCCTAATCCCGCTGTGATTACTTTTTTCATCTTTCTCTCCTTTTGAGATTTTTTTGTGTTTTATAGGTTGAATTATATTTTAAAAAAGTGTTTAAAAAGTGCCAATAATTTTTTTATGATATAATTTCACAAAAAAAGGAGAGTTTTTATGAAGAAGTTATTAGGATTAGTTTTATTAACATCAACATTTATATATGCAAAACAATATAATTGTTCTATGTGTCATGGTAGTGAATTAAGTCAATTAACTCCAGCTCAAATTGAACAAAGAATGTATCAGTTTAGAAATGGGTATGGAACAATGGCAAGAGTTGCTCAAAATATGAGTGATGAAGAGATTAAACAAGCAGCTTTAAATTATGGAAAAAAATAATTTTTTCCCTAAGGCTGTAAAATGAAAATATTACTTGTAGAAGATGATGAGTTTATTGGTGAATCAATAAAAGATTATTTTGAATTTCAAGGTAATAAAGTTGATTACTATTCAAATCCTAAAAAAGCATTAGAAAGTATTTATCCAGCTCATTATGATATCTTTTTATTTGATGTGAATATGGAAGGGATGAATGGATTTGAACTATATAAAGAACTTAGTAAATATACAAATACTCCAGTTATATTTATTACAGCATATTCTGATATAGATCATATTGAAGAAGCATTTAATTTAGGTGCTGCTGATTATATTAAAAAACCTTTTGAATTTAAAGAGCTTGAACTTCGTATTAAAAGGTTACTTTTTAAAGATACAAATTATATAAAAGTAAATGATAACTACAAATTTGATTTAAAACAATTAAAACTTTTTTATAAAGATAAAGAGGTTGAATTAACTCCAAATGAAAAATACTTTTTAGAACTTTTATTTCAAAATATTGGACAAGTGGTGGATAGTGAAACTATTAAAGATTATATTTGGGAAGATAAAGTAGTATGTGATAATACATTAAGAACTCAAGTAAAAAAACTTCGTGCCAAATTAGAAGATAATTTTATTAAAAATGTAAGAGGGACTGGATATAAAATTGAAAGAGAATTATAGAGCTAATATTACATTAGCATTTATCTTTTTTGCTTTATTTATTATTGTAACTATTACTTCAATAGTTATGTTTTATTGGACAAAAATTTCTACTGATAATTTTCATAATAGAGTATTAAATGAGTCTGAAAATATTTTATACGAATTTAAACAAAAAGAAAAAATAGCTAAAAATAGTGCTTTAGGGATTATTCATGGTTCATTTAAAGAATCATTATACCCTAATGAAGAGTTTTTGGCTGTTATTTTTAAAACATTTTTATTAACAAATAAAGATTTTATAAAAATTTCTTATATAAATGGAAAAAAAGAGTTTTTTTGTAACAAAGATGGATTTATAGAGTGTCAAAAAGGGGAATTGCATCCATTAAAATCTGATTTATATCTTAATACAGATGTAAAAATTGATGAAAATAAATCTATAAATATAACTACAAATTTAGAGAGTTTTTTTAAATCTATTCCGAATGAAGCTTTTAATATTTTAGTTTTAAATAAAAATGGTAAAGTATTATATAGTAATTTTATAAAAGCAAAATCTATTTTTGATATTTTTACACACCAATTAGCCCAAAAAATTTTAGATGAAAAAGATAAATTTATCACTAATGATATATATGTAAATCAAATAAATGGGTATAAGATTGTTTTTGTTCAAAATATAAAACTTTTAAAACAGCAAAAAAATATAGCAAAAAAACTTGCAATTAGTATGTTTGTTTTATCTTTTGTTTTATCTGTAATTTTTGGATATTTTTTCTCTAAACCTTTATACCATTTTTATGATACTTTAAATAGAAAAGTAAAAGAGGAAGTAGAAAAAAATAGAGAAAAAGAGCAAATGCTTATGCATCAAAGTAAACTTGCAGCTTTAGGAGAGATGCTTGGTAATATTGCTCATCAATGGAGACATCCTATTACAAGATTATCACTTTTAATACAAAATTTTGAAATGGCTTATAAAATGGGAAAAATTGATGATAAGTTTGTGAATAAATTTAAAAACCAAGCTTTTGAACAGATAAATTATATGTCTGATACTATTGATGATTTTACAAACTTTTTCAAAAAAGATAAAGAAAAGCAAAAGTTTTTTGTAAGAGATGTTATTGAAGATGCTTTGAAGTTACTTGAAGGAAGATTAAAAAATATAGAGCTTATCAAAGAGTATGAAGCAAGAATAGAAATAATAGGTTATAAGACTGAATTTTCACAAGTTATTTTAAATATTTTAAATAATGCAATAGATGTGTTAAATGAAAGAGATATTAAAAATAAAAAAATCTGGATTAGAATTAAAAAAAATTTAATTGAAATAGAAGATAATGCTGGAGGGGTTCCTGAAGAGATAAAAGAGAAAATTTTTGAACCATATTTTACTACTAAATTCCAATCTCAAGGGACTGGAATAGGTTTGTATATGTCAAAAATTATTATTACTAAACATTTTAATTCAAAATTAGAAGTTCAAAATACCCAAAATGGTGCTTTATTTAGGATTATATTAGGTAAGTAAGCACTATTTTAGCACTTTTTTGACACTTTAGTTTTATAAAATTCCGATATATTAAAAAATCATAAAGATAAAAGGTTGATGTATGAATAAAAAATTATTAGCTTGGGCAGGAGGAGCATTAGTAGGTTTAGGTATTGCATATATTGCAGCAGTAGCAGTAGATGTAACTGGTAAAGATAGTTTTTGTGTAAGTTGTCATACAATGGAGCCAATGGTTGAATCTTTCCATAGAAGTGTTCATGGTGGAAATAATAAACATGGATTCAAAGCAGCTCATTGTACAGATTGTCACTTACCACACAAAAGTTTAGCAGGATATTTAATAGCTAAAGGTATTTCAGGAACAAGAGATGCATTAGCAGAGGTTGGATTAATTCATAAAGTTGATTTTGAAGAAAATTTCCATGAGATGAAAAACTATACATATGATAGTGGATGTGTTCATTGTCATGAAAAAGTTGTTGAACCTGAGACTGCATTTGGTATGAGTGAAAGTGCAAGATTTGCACATGAAACTTATCTAAAAGATAAAAAAGCTGGTAAAAAAGTTAGTTGTGTAACTTGTCATAATGATATTAGTATGCCAAACTTTGCACACCCAGGTCTACTTGAGACATTAAGAGCTAAAAAATTAGAAGAAAAGTAACTATTTAAATACTTTTTATTTTATTCTCCTCTTTTTTTCCTCCTTTCTTTTCTCATTTTTGTATAATTGCTTTTAGAAAACTATTTCAAAAGGGCATTTCATGGTAAAAAAAATATTAGATTTAATTTTTTCACTGCAAACGACAGTGATTTTTGCATTATTGTATATGATTGCACAAATATATGCAACATTAGGATTTACAAGCGATAGTGATGCTTGGTTATATGTATATGGTAGAGGTTGGTTTGAAGCTATTCAGTGGATTTTAGCTATCAATCTTATAGGAATTATGTATAAATATAAAACTTACAAAAAGAAAGGAATTTTTATTCTTCATTTATCTATCATTGTAATTTTTATAGGAGCTGGAATAACAAGATATTTTGGTAAAGAAGGAGTGTTACATCTAAGGGTTGGAGAAGCAAGTAGTGTAATTATGCTTCAAAATAAAGCAAATCCAGCAGATGTAGGTATTTTAGATATGGGATTTAAAGTAAAACTTGATAAGTTTGTAATGCATAAATACCCAGGAAGTGATCAACCAAGTAGTTATGATAGTTATGTAACTATTATAGATAAAGACAAAACATTTCCTTATCATATCTATATGAATCATATTTTAGTATATAAAGGGTTTAGAGTATATCAAATGGCTTATGACCCAGATGAAAAAGGGAGTATTTTATTAGTAGGGAAAGATCCAGGAATGTGGGTTACATATTTAGGTTATATTTTAATGGTAATAGGGTTTTTAATGAGTATGTTTGAGAGAAAAAGTAGATTTCAAGCTACTGTAAAAAAATTAAGACAAAGTGGACTTTTTGCTTTACTTTTAATGGTTGGAATGAGTTTTGTAAATTTAAAAGCTATGAATATAGATGAGTATGCAAAAAGCTCAAAAGGTGTAGCTACAGAATTTGCAAAAGGTTTAGTTCAGTTTAATGGTAGAATTAAACCAATAGATAGTTTAAATTTAGATTTTATTCATAAAATTACAAAAAAAGCAAAATTAGATGGAATGGATTATAATCAGCTTGTAGCTGGAATGCTTGCCTATCCAGATATGTTTGCTAAATATCCTATGATTTATGTAGGGCATCCAGCTTTAAGAAAGATGTTAGGAATCAAGACAAAGTATGCAACTTATGATATGTTTTTTGATGATAGCGGTAATTTAAAATATATGAAAGAGATTGATTTAGCTATGCAAACTCCAGATAGAGAAAGAACAAAAGTTCAAAGAGAATGGCTAAAAATCAATGAAAGAATTTATGTAGCATATATGATTTATTCAGGAAAAGCATTCAAAATGTTTCCAAGTATGAATGCAAAAAATGAAAATTATAGATGGTATTCTATTGATGAATTAGATAAATTAGATCCTATGACACATAGATTTTATTTCAATTTATTTAAAAATTTAGTTATGAGTATAAAAGCTTTTGATGTAAATGGAGTAAAAGAGGCAAATGCTAAAATTTATAAAATCCAAAAAACATATTCAGCTGATGTATTACCTTCAGAAAGTAGAATAAAAATGGAGATAAAATATAACCATTTACAAATATTTCCATCTTTAATAGGTATTTATTCTTTATTAGGAATTATTGCAATTTTTATAGGATTTTTTGAAATATTAAAAACAAGAAAATTAAAAAAACTTGAATTAACATTTGTTACTTTAGGTTGGATTGCTTTAATAGCTCATACTGCAAATATGATACTTAGATGGTATATCTCAGGGCATGCACCATGGTCAAATGCATATGAGTCTATTATATTTATTGCATGGGGTAGTGCATTTGCATCACTTGTATTCTTTAAAAGAAGTATGTTAGCTTTAGGTGCTGGTTTATTTATGGCGGGTATGTTTATGATGGTAGCTCATCTAAATAATATAGACCCACAAATTACAAATATGGTTCCAGTATTAAAATCTTATTGGTTACTTATTCATGTTGCTGTGATTACATCAAGTTATGGTTTCTTAGCAGTTGGAGGAATGCTTGGGGTTTTAAATATTATTTTATTTGGTATTAGAAAATATAAAGGGATAGATTTAGAATTTCAAATCAAAGAGATAAATAATATTATCTATTTATCTCTTTATATTGGACTTGCTTTACTTAGTATAGGTACTTTCCTTGGAGGAGTTTGGGCAAATGAATCTTGGGGAAGATATTGGTCTTGGGATCCAAAAGAGACATGGAGTTTAATTACAATGATTGCATATGCGATAGTAATCCATGGTAAAATGATTCCAAAAATGAAAGGGGAATTTTTATTTTCACTTTTAGCATTTTTAAGTTTCTTCTTTGTTCTTATGACATATTTTGGAGTGAACTTCTATATAGCACAAGGGCTTCATGCATATGGAAGAGGAGAAGGAGATGCTACTTGGTTTAATGTATTAAAAGGTGGAATTATAATTTGGACAATAATAGTAGTAGCAACTCTTATTATGTCTTTAACACATAAGAAGGAAAAATAACAAAAAGGAGTCGTAGTGTATTTAGTAATAAGTTTTAATTATAAAAATAGTGATGTTACGACAAGAGGGAAGCTTTCAGTGCTTCCTAATTATTATGATGAATTTAAACAATATGGTGAAATAATAATAGTTACAACTTGTAACAGAATAGAGATTGTAGCTTTTACAGAACTTATAAATCCAATCCTTACAAAAATAGAACAATTAACAGGAGTGAATCCTGAAAAAGCTTTTATTTATAAAGGAAAAGAAGCTATAAAACATGTTTTTAAAGTGCTTTCGAGTTTAGATTCTATGGTAGTAGGTGAAACTCAAATTACAGGTCAATATAAAGAAGCTTTTATGAAAGCTTATGAAGAGGGTGCTATTAAGAAAAATTTATCAAGACTTATGCACTTTGGATTTAAAACAGCAAAAAGGGTAAGAAACGAAACTGATATCTCTTCAAAACCTGTAAGTGTAGCAAGTATTGCTGTAAGAAAAGCAAAAGAGGTTTTAGGTGATTTAGGTGGATATAGTGCTGTAGTTGTAGGTGCAGGAGATACAAGTAGAATAGTTTGTAAGCATCTTGAAAAACATGGTGTAAATATAATTTTACTTAATAGAACTTATGAAAATGCAATTGCTTTAAAAGAGGAGATTACTGAAGTAAATGTAGATGTTCATACTATTGATAAACTTGAAAAATTTATAAATCAATATAGACTTCTTTTTACTGCTACATCAAGTCAAAAACCTATTATTCATGATGGAATTATTGAAGAAAAAGAGTTTAAAAGACATTGGTTTGATTTAGCAATTCCAAGTGATATTTGTGAACTTGAGAGTAAAAATATAGATGTTTATAGAGTAGATGATTTAAAAGATATCTCTGATGAAAATATGAAACAACGTGCAGAAGAGATAGCTAAAGCAGAAAAAATTGTAGAAGAGATGGTGGAAGAGTATCTTAAATTTATTCAAACGAGCGAAATAAACCCTATTTTAAAAGAACTTCGTGCTAAAGCAGAAGAGATTTCACAAGAAGTGATTAAAAATGCTGTAAAGAAAAAATATATAAAACCTGAAGATGAAAAAGCAGTTGCTAAAATAGTTCATACTGCATTTAAAAGGTTTTTACATAATCCAACAATCACACTTAAACAAAATGCAAATGAACCACAAATTGATATTTTACTTTCAAGTATTAAAAAACTATTTAAAATAGATGAAAATTTACTTGATATCAATAAATGTGAATATCATAATAAATAAAAAGGAAGTAGTATGATTTTTATAGATGCGTGTTTTAAAAAAGAGACTCCAAGAACTCCTATTTGGATGATGA
>Ga0256828_1001988_pt1 | contig 12475 bp, 10 predicted proteins | sample CV88metaG_FD_185993 | JGI IMG/M metagenome (GOLD analysis project Ga0256828, IMG submission 185993) | Hydrothermal vent microbial communities from East Pacific Rise, Pacific Ocean - CV88 | ecosystem: Environmental > Aquatic > Marine > Hydrothermal vents | place: Pacific Ocean: East Pacific Rise... | reverse complement strand
AATTTCATCAATCATTTTTAAATCATCTCATTCCATACCTTGAGTACTTGTTCATGGTTCATATGGATTGTATTTTCAAAGTAATAATTTATCTATATACTTTATTATAGGAACTTTTTTAACAATTGGGGCTCATGCAAAAGCTCTTATTAAACTCCTATTTCAAACTCTAAGTAAAGAATTTAATATTGAAATACTTATTAAAGTAGGTAATATTTCTTTTATAAATTCTCATACAAAAGTCCATATTCCTTCATCCCATGCTATTCATAGTTCATTTAGAGTTTCTTTGATAGATTGCATATAAGCAAACATTAAATCTACAACAGTTTCACTTGCTTCTTTCATAGCTTCTTGAAATTCTGCTAAAGTTTTTAATGCTTCTTTTTTATTATCAAATTTTAGAATTCAATCTCAAGAGTTTGCTTTTGCTTTTAATGTAGCAATTAATTCTTCTCTTCAAATTGAAGTAATAGGTATATCAAAAGGAATATCTTTTGATAATTCATTAAAATCAATTAGATAAGGTCATTTTTCTTGGTTATAAATTTCTTTTGCTTTGTTTTTAATATTTTTATCAATACTATTTGGAAAATCAATTAAAGAAGCATCTACATCTGCATAAATTTCTGAAAACTTTTCTGAAAAGACTTTTTTAAAATCAGGAGGAAGAGTGTCTTTATTTTCTTCTATCCATTTATCCCATTCTTTTGGAGAGTTTATATCTAACCAAATTGTCTTATCTTGTATTATATCAAATATTTCATCTGAAGTTTTATTTTTAAACTCCATATCAAAAGTACTTCAAAATAATCATTCTTTTGAATGTGAAATATTTCTTCATTTAAGATTATCAAAAGGATTTGTATTAGAAACTACTCCATTTTTATTATCAAATGGATTAGTTGAGTTTTGTTCTTTTAATAAATTTAGTTTTGTAGATGTTATTGTATTATTAACATCCTTAGCTTTTTTTAAGTTAGGATTATCAAAAGGATTTGCATACAAAGTTTCAGGAGCTGTATTATTTAATTTATCTGTCATTTTTAATTAATTTTAGTTATTTGAACATATCAAGTACCATTATTTGATATTTGTTTATATTTTTTTATTTTTTCTAATTCATCTAATCAAATTTTAATTTCTTCTTCTGTATCAGTTATATGAATAATTAATTCTTTTCATTTGATATAAATATTTGATTTTTCTGAATTATTAATGAATCATTCACTATCAAATCAAGAAATTTTGAATTTATTTCATTTATAATTTATTTTATTACTATAGGAATTATTTACTAAAATATCAGAATTTTTTTCTTGAGTTACATTTTCTCTTGATAAATTACTAGATGATTTTTTATTTTCAAATTTTAATAATTCATAAACTTTATTTTTTAAATCTTGATCTGTATTTTTTCATACTAATAATTGATTTATTGTAACATTACTTAAGTTAATATGTGGAAAATAGCTTCTTACTAATATTAATATTTCTTTAATATCTTCAATATTTCTTTGTTTAACTATTTCTATAATTTTATTTTTTAAATTAGGTCTTGTATTTATTATAGCTTGAATTTCTTTAATTGATTTAGCTTGTTCAACCAAACCTAGTTCTTTTGGTCTTTGAGATTCTTTGTAATAAGGAATTTTTAATAAATCTTGTTCTATATCTAGTCAAACAAATTCTTTATAAAGTTTTTTTACTTTATTATAGTCATTGATATCTTTAGAGGTTTCAAGTTTTTTTAATATGTTAGACTTATTTGATATAAGATAACTTTTCATCTTAGTAATTTTTTCATCAATAGAAGAAATAGTTTTACTAATTTCAGTATCAGATTCTAAATCAATTGAACTAGTAATAGATAAATATTTATTATATTTTTCTAATAAAATATTAGGTTCTTTTGAATTAATTATATCTGTATTAGATAAATATTCATTGAATTCAGAAATATATTTTTTTTCAGCTTTTATTTTTTGTTCATTTTCTTTTGCTTTATCTAGATTTTGATAAAAAGAGTTTTCATTTATTGATATATTTAATTTTAAAGCATTTGCAATTATTAATAATCCTTCCTTTTTTTTTAAATTAATTCAAGCTTTTTTTAATTTAGTTTCTATTATTTCTTTATATTTTTCTTTTACAGTATTAAAATTAGTTTCATTGTAAAATTTTGTTCAAAAAATATTTTTTATATAAGAAATATTTTTTTCAAGAGATTTATCTGCATTAAAATAATCAATTAAATCTTTATTTTTTATTTCAAAATCACTTGCAGAAAAATTAATAGAATCAACTTTTTCTATATATTGATTATTAGTTTCATAATAGCTATTAATTTCTTTTTTTAGATTTTCTTTATAATTTCTTATATTATTTTGTAATTCATTAATGTTTTGTTTTAATTTTTGTATTTTTTTATTATCTCATGCTTCTATAGTTTTTTCTAGATAATCTAATTCTGTAATAAATTTTTTAATTTCATTTGCAGTTGCTAAATTCCATTCATTAGAAGTGATTTTATCTAAATTAAATTCTGGAATTGTTTTTGTAAAATATAAATCAATTTTATCATAATCTTTAATATATTTTTCTGCATTTTTATTTATTTCTTCTTTTTGTTTTTCATTTTTTAAAGTTTCTTCTTCTTTTTTTTGATTTTCTAATGTAATTTTTAATCAATTTAAAGTCTCATTTAATCTAGATATTTGAGTTTTTAATTCTGAAATTTCATTTTTTAGTTCAGATTTCTTAGAAGGAGTAGCTGTTTTATAGTCTAATTCTTTGTTTTCTAATTCAGATTTAAGTTTTTGAATTTCAGATTCTATTGTTTTTATTGAAGATTCAGTGTCTTTTATTTCTTTAGATATAGAAGTTGTTTCTGGAGAAGAAATACTTGTTTCTTCTTCTTTAGAATTAACTTTTTCAATTTTAATATCACTATTTTTTATTTCTTCAATTTTTTCATCAGTAAAATTAAAAATATCTTTAAAAGCTTTTACTATTTCTCATTCATCTATATCTTTTCAAGCCTTTTCAAAATTCTTAGATAATTTTTTAATATTTTCATTTTGAATAAGACTTGTTACATCTGTTATTTGCATTGTTGTTACAGCAGCCCAAAAAAGTTTCCAAGCAATTTTACTTGATTTAAATACCATAAATCAAGGTAGGGCTGTTAGTACTAATTCTGTCCATGAAGCTTGATTAAACCATTCTTTAAATTTTCAATAAGCATAAAATGGTAAGTCTATTACTGTATTAATTTTTTCTGTTATTTTAGTTTCTTCAATTCAAAAGCTTTCAGAAAAAGCTTTTATAAATTCTCATGCACTAATATTTTCACCAAATTTTTCTAAAGATTTTGAAAATTTTTGAAAATTTTCATTTTTTATTAAATCTGATAAATCTGTAATATTTGCAACTGATAAAGCTCACCAGAAAATTGCACCAAACCAAGTTTTACTTGTTAATGTTTTAAATACAGTGATACTAGTTACTCATAATTCTATCCAATTTGTTTGTTCCCACCATTTTGAAACTCAGTCTATAGAAAAATCAAAACTTGTTTCAGATTCCTTATTTTCTTTAAATAGATCTCAGAAAGTTTTTTCACTAGCTGAAGATATATCTCTTCTTTGTATTAATTTTTTTACAAATCTTTCAAAATCTATTCTTGTTAATTTTAATCAAGCAACTAGAATAAAGTCCTTTCATTCTACAAATCATGCAGCAGTAAAATATTCTGCTTTTAGTTCTCATTTATTATCTAAGGCTCAGTCAATATTTTTAGATAAAAACTCTGTATTTTTTGCAATATATTCAAAGGTTCAGTTAATTAATTGTTCATTGTTTTTGAATCAATTATTTGGACTTGTATCATTTTTTAATGAAAGAACTGCAGAATAAGTATCTTGGTTCATTTCTGAATGAGGAGAATTTTCTTTAATTTTATTAAAATTAGCTTGTTCTTGAGTATTTAATTTTGTTTCAGAACTAGTTGTTGATGAAGTTTGAGTTTCATCATCTCAAACCATGTCATCTATTATTTCACTTCATCATAATTCTTTCCATAATTTTGGTCATAATAAAGTACCTCACATAATCCAACCAATTCTTTTAAAAAAACTATCAGTATATTTAGTATCTCATCAAATTACTCCAAAAAGAAAAAGTAGTCATCAAACCATTAATAAAGTAGGATTCTTCATTAATGTTTCAATTTTCTCATTAACAGGCTTATCACTTTTCATAAGTGCATAAATACTTTGTCATTCTTTAGATTTTTCTAATTTAGTTTGTTCTTTCTTTGTCGTAAATTCAGAATTATTTAACTCTTTTTTAAAATCAAGTTTTTCTCTTTTTGTTTTAAATTTTTCTTCAGATTTAAATCTTGATAAATAAAGAGTAAGTATACCTTTATTTTTTGATGTTTTACCCAATTTAGGTAATATTAAATTTATTTCTTTTAATGTATTTAGACTTAATCAATCTTTTTCAAAACCTTTTCAAGCTTTTTCAACTATTTTATCTGCTTTCATTTCTGAATAAGTTTCTGGTCAAACTCTACCATCTGCAGGAAGAAGTAAATGTTCTGTTTGATAAGTTTTTAATTTATTAAAAAGAGTATCATTTCATTTAATTTTAGCTAAAGCTTCTTTTGTAAGTATTTTAGCATGTTCTGTATTCTCTTTTAAACTAGCTCACATTAAAGATTCAAATAAATCATCTTTATTTTTTTGTGCTTCTTTTTTAATATTTTGAGCAGGTTCACCATTTTTTATTTCAGGTGAAATAACTTTTATGTCATTATTAGAAATACTTCAAGTAAAGCTTTCTTTTTTAGAATTTATATTTTCTCACATAATTTTTGTTTTTCATTTATAAAATATTTAATTAAATTTTATCATATAAGAAAAACCAAAGCAAATTTATTTACTTGACAATATATTAAAATAATCTTTTTAGATTTTCACTAAAATTTGCATTATAAAAATAATGAGTAAAATATTTTTAAGTTAGTTTTTAAATAAAAAAATAATCATGTTTTCAAGAATATTTAGTTATTCCATTAAAAATATATTTAGAAATAAATTTCTAAGTATTTCATCAATATTAGTTTTAACACTACTAGTATTTTTTATTAATTTGTTACTTGTTATTCAAAATATAAGTTTTAAGTTAATAGATACTGTTAATGAAAAAATGACAGTTTCTCTTTATTTACAAGATGAATATGATAAAAATTCTGAACCTGTAACTCTTCTTATAAATGCTATTGAAGATATGTGAGAGGGGATTAATATTATATATAAAACAAAAGCAGATGTACTTGAAGAGATTAGACAAAAAGATCCAGAATTAGTTAGAATTTTAGAAAGACAAAATCCTCTTCCTGAAACTATAGAACTTTCAAATATACCAATTGAATCTTGGTGAAAAGTTAATTCAATTATTGAATGAAAGATATTTCTTTTTTCTAAAGAAGAAAATACTGATATAAATGAATGAAAAAAACATTTTTCAGAATATTCATCTCAATATAAAAATATTGAAAAAGTTACTAAATATTTAATTATTTTAAGAATATCTCTTTATATAATGATTGCACTATTTTTGCTTTCAATTTGAGTTATTATATATTCTATTATATGAAATTTTGTATTCTATTACAAAGATGAAATTTATATAACAAGACTTGTTTGATGAAGTAGATTATTTATTTATTGACCATTTAGTTTTCAATGAATGATTTATGCTTTAGCTAGTTTTATTGTAGGAGTTTGAGTTTTTTATTTAGGTGTTAGTTTTACTAATTTCTTATTAAAAGAGAGTTTTGCTTTTTCTTACTTATTGTGAGATAGCTATTTAATATTATTTCTACTTGAAGTTTTAGTATTAATTTTCATTTGATGAATAAGTGGTTTAATATCTTCAAGAAAATATTTAAAATAAAAAAAATATGTTTTTCAAAACTTACTGACTTTTGTGACAAAATGCTAGAAACCTAAAATATATAAAAGGTTTTAATTCAAAAATGGCTAGAAAATTAGCTGATTCAAAACTTCAAACAAAAGAATTTTTAAAAACAAAGAAAATTCCAGTTCCTGAAACTCTGGCAATTTTAAAAAAACATGATGAAATAACTAGTGAATTAGTTAAAAATTTAAAGCCACCATTTGTAATTAAACCAAATGCAGGTTTTGGTTGAAAAGGAATTATTGTAGTTGATTCTTTAGATTCTTCTTCTAATTTTGTATCAAATACTGGTCAGGTTTATACTAAAAATGAAATAAAATCTCATCTATTAAATATTTTAGATGGTTTTTTCTCTTTGTCTGGTTCAAGGGATAAGGTAATTATTGAAAAGAAAATAGAAATAAATGATGAAGTTCAAATTTTAGGAAAATATTGATTGCCAGATATTAGAATTATTGTTTTTAATATGGTTCCTGTAATGGCAATGCTTAGAATTCCAACTGAAAAATCATGAGGAAAAGCTAATCTGCATTCTTGAGCTTGTGCTGCTTGAATAGATATTGGGAGTTGAAAATTAACTTATATAACACAACATTCAAAAATTATAAAATCAGTTCCTTGAATTTGAGATATTAGAGGGCTTGTTTTACCTGATTGGGATAAAATGTTAAACATGGCTGTTTCTGTTCAAAAAGAAACTTGAATTTGATATTTGGGTTGCGATATTGTTATGGATGATAGAGATGGACCCTTACTTTTAGAAATAAATATTAGACCAGGTTTAGAAGTTCAAGTTGCAAATTTAGCTAGATTAAAAGATAGATTAGAAAGAGTTGAATGAATAAATATAAATTCTGTAGAAAAATGAGTAAGATTATGAAAAGATTTATTTTCTTGAGATATAGAATGAAAAATTGAACAATTATCAGGTAAAAAAGTTGTATGACAAAGAGAATATATTACTTTAAATTACAATGAAAAAGAATATAAATATTTAGCTGAAATAAATACAGGTCAGAATTCTAGTTTTATTGATAAAGATTTTTTAAGAGATATTTTAAAAATTGATGATGAAAAATTAGAAAATAAGAAAATTAGAATTAAAACAGATATTCTTTGAGAAGAAAAAAATATAAATTTTTCTATTAAGGAATTATGAAGTGTTAATATGATTTTAGGCTTAAACTCTTTAAGAGGTTTTTTAATTGATCCTTTTAAATATAAAAAAGGAGAATTACCATTTAATAAAGATGATGAATATGCAAAAACCACAAATATTGCATTAAAAAGAAATTATGAGAAACAATTAAAGAAAATTGATGAAGAATTAATTTCTATTGATAAAAAACTTTTAATTTTAAAACATATTACTCCAATAAATTTAGCATCTGAAAAGAAAAAATTTATTGAATCAAAAGGAGAACATATTCCAGAATTTGAATATAGAGAAATAAAATTAGATTTTAAGGATTTAAAAGAAAAAGTAGATAAAATAGAAATTCCAGATATCCCACTTTCTAATATTTATAAAAGAAAAAAAGAAGAGATTTTGAATAAAATAAAATTTTTAAAAGCAGTTGAATCTGGTGATAATGAAAAACAAACTAAATTTTCTAATGTTCTTTTTTGAAATATTGATAATGATAATGTTTTATTTTGTGAAGAAGAATTAATTAATAGAAAACTTGCTAAGCAAGAAGAAGATTTACTTAATTTTGAGGATATTAAATGATATATTAATAAATTTAATCATATTTATTGAATTAATATAAAATTAAAATTATCAGACAAAGCCTCAAGATTTGTTATGTCTTGAGATACTCTTTATTATAAAAATTGAGCAATAGTTGGTAAAAAAGAAATGAGATCAATAATTGCTCATGAAATTGAAGGGCATTATTTAAGAAGAGTGAATGGTAGAAATTTAGATTATAAAATATTTTCAAGTTGAACAGCTAGGTATCTTGAAATAGATGAGTGAATTGCTGTTTATAATCAAAATAGATTTTTAAATAATACAGATTTGAAGTATTATTGAATATTTGAATGATATTATTTTCTTAATTATGCATCAAAAAATTCTTATAATAATTTACTTGATAAGTTATTAGAATTTTATAAGTATGATTTATGAAAAACTTTTGATAGAATAGTAAGAATTAAAAGATGATTTAAAAAAGCTTCAGATACTGGAGTGTTTTATAAAGATGTTGTTTATTTAAATTGATTTTTAAAAATAAATAAATTTGTAGAACAAGGTTGATCTCTAAAAGAGCTATATCTTTGAAAAATTTGAATTAAAGATTTAGAAGAACTTAAAGAATCATACTTTATGAAGTTAGATTTTAAGAATTCTAAAATTCCTTTTTTCCTTTAAGATACAACTATTTTTAGACTTTTTTAAAATAAAATAAAAAAAGTCTAAAAATAGTTTGACTTAAATGTAAATAAAAATATACTACCTCTGCTTTTAAGAAAGAAAGCAGAAAAAAAATGGATGCGTAGCTCAGTTGGTTAGAGCGCTCCCCTGTCACGGGAGAGGTCACGAGTTCGAATCTCGCCGTGTCCGCCATTTAAAAAAAAATGTATAAAATGGGGCCTTAGCTCAGTTGGCTAGAGCGCCTGCCTTGCACGCAGGAGGTCAGGAGTTCGACTCTCCTAGGCTCCACCATTTAAAAAAATGATTGATTTAAAATCACAAATTATGAAAGTAAGACATTTGAAATAATTTGTCTATTCCTAGTGATGTAGTTTTAAAATTAAATCATAATTATATTTGTAGTAATTATTGAAAATATGGCCCATAGTAAAAGACCAAGAAGAGTTAACTATTCTGTAAATAAGAAAGGACCTAAAAGTAACGGTAAAGTAGCTAGTGCTATTAATCATTATCTAAAACTTGAAAACAGAGTCAAAATAGAGTGAGAAACTAAATGGCTAAATAATGCTTTCAAAATAGTTATGGTTAAATTGAAAAAATACTGAATAAATCCTAAAACTTTAAATAATGCCTAGATTAACTTCACATGCTCATAGAAAATTAAAAAGAGCAGCAAGACAAATTGAAAAGAAAATGAGAAAAAGAATGGCTTAATCCATTGTAAAAACTTAAAATTAAATAAATTCCAAAATTTTAATAAATATTTTATATAACTAATAATAATATTATGGCAGACGCTAAAATACATATGAATATTGGTACTATTGGTCATGTAGATCACGGTAAAACTACTACTACTGCAGCTATTTCTGCTGTATTGACAGCTAAAATGGGTGGTGAAGTAAGAGATTTTGCTTCTATTGATAATGCTCCTGAAGAAAGAGCTAGAGGTATTACTATTAATACTTCTCATGTTGAATATGAAACAGATAAAAGACATTATGCTCATGTAGATTGTCCAGGACATGCTGATTATGTTAAAAACATGATTACTGGTGCTGCTCAAATGGATGCTGCTATCTTAATTGTAGCTGCTACTGATGGTCCTATGGCTCAAACTAGAGAACATATTTTATTATCTAGACAAGTAGGTGTTCCTTACATCGTTGTTTATATGAATAAATGTGATATGGTTGATGATGAAGAAATGCTAGAATTAGTAGAAATGGAAATCAGAGATTTATTAACTAAATATGACTTCCCAGGTGATGATACACCAGTTATTAAAGGTTCAGGTTTAGTTGCTCTTGAAAATCCAACTGATATGGATAAAGAATATGGTGCTAAAACTATTATTGAATTATTTGATGCTATTGAATCATTTGTGCCAGATCCTATTAGAGAAACTGAAAAAGATTTCTTAATGCCAATTGAAGATGTTTTCTCAATTAAAGGTAGAGGTACTGTTGTTACAGGTAAAATTGAACAAGGTATTATTACTATTGGTGATGATGTTGAAATTGTTGGTATTAAAGATACTCAAAAAACTACTGTTACTGGAGTTGAAATGTTCCATAAACAATTAGAACAAGGTGAGGCTGGTCATAATGCTGGTTTATTAATCAGAGGTATTGATAGAGAACAAGTATTAAGAGGGCAAGTTTTATGTAAACCAGGTTCAATTAAAGCTCATACTGATTTTGAAGGTGAAGTATATATTCTTACTAAAGAAGAAGGTGGTAGACATACTCCATTCTTTAAATGATATAAACCACAATTTTACTTCAGAACTACTGATGTAACTGGTGATGTTACTTTACCAGATGGTGTAGAAATGGTTATGCCAGGTGATAACTTAAAATTTACTGTTAAATTACAACAACCAATTGCTATGGATCAAGGTCTTAAATTTGCAATTAGAGAAGGTGGTAGAACTGTAGGTTCAGGAGTTGTTTCAAAGGTTATAGATTAATATATATTGATCCAAGAATTACTATATTTATTATAGTAATTCCTAATTAATCTATATTATAGATTTTAAAATTTTAAAATAAATTTAAAAAATGGTAGCTAAAAAAGATAAGCAAAAAATAAGAATTGTAGTAAAATCATTTGATCACAAGGTATTAGACGAATCAATTAAAAAAATTGTAATGGTTTGTACTGATTCAGGTGCTAAAATTGTTGGACCAATTCCATTACCTACAAAAATTGAAAAAATTACTGTTAATAGATCAACTTTTGTTAATAAAGATGCTAGAGAACAATTTGAAATAAGAAGACACAAAAGAATTATTGATATTCTAGAACCTTCTGCTCAAACTTTATCTGCACTACAAGATCTTGTAGTTCCAAGTGGTGTTGGAATTGAAATTAAAGCATAATTTTACAAAGATATTAAAATATCTTTATATTTAAAAATTAAATTGAATACAAATGTCTAGAGTATGTCAAGTTACTGGTAAAAGAACTAGTACATGAAATAGAAGAAGTCACTCTTTAAGAGCAACTAAAAGAAAATTTTATCCTAATCTTTTTACTAAAAAAATAAAAGATCCAGAAACAGGATTAGTTTTCAAAATAAAAGTTTCTGCTAAAGGGTTGAGAACTTTAAGAAAACACGGTATTGTATAGAAAAACTTGCATTTGTTTAAAACAAATGCTTAAGCCTGGATGGTGGAATTGGTAGACACGCAAGACTTAAAATCTTGTTTCTTCGGGAGTGCGGGTTCGATTCCCGCTCTAGGCACCATTTAAAAAATATACAAAACTAAAAAAAACTCTCTGTAAAAGGAGATTATTAAAAATTATAATTAAAATACGAATATAATATGTTAAAAATTAGATTAGCTAGAGCAGGTAAAAGAAATATGGCATTTTTTAGAGTAGTTCTTACTGAGCATACTGCTGCTTCTAAACATGGATATAAAGAAGTATTAGGTTTTTACAATCCTATTTCTAAAGAGTTCAAATTAAAAGATTTAGAAAAAATTGCTAAATATCTTTCAAATTGAGTACAATTTTCTCCTAGAGTTGAAAAATTAGTGAAAACTAATGAAATTAAAATTCCAGCTGTTAAATAATAATAAAAAAAGAAAAACTTAAAAATAATTTGAAGGTTTTCTTTTTTTTGTTATAATATAAATATATTAAAATATAACTTTATAATATGTATAAGGAAATAGACTATCTAAAGTTTATATTAGAATGATTAGTTTCAGATGTTGATTCTATTAAAATTGATAGAACAGAGGATGAATTGGGTGTGTTATTGACACTTTCTGTTGCTAAAAATGATATGTGAATAATAATTGGTAAATGATGAAATACAATTAATTCTTTAAGATCAATTTTAAGATTATTATGAGTTAAAATATGAAAAAAAATTAATTTAAAAGTTTTAGATTAAAATTTAATAAAAAAAATATGATTTTTGAAATTGCAAATGCAGCTACAGAGTTAGCAAATCCTTTTGTTTCTAGTTGAGGTTCATGTCAAATTTTCCCAGAATGAATGACATTTTGAGATTTTATATTAACAATAATTTCCTTATTTGTTTTAATATCAGGGATTTTATCAATTGTTTTTATTTTATGGTGAGGTTTACTTTTAATTCTTTCAGGATGAAAAGATGATAAAATTAAACCAGCTATTAATACAATTAGATATGCTGTAATTGGTTTAATTGTTACTGTTGTTTCTATATTTGTTTTTCCTATATTATGAGGATTATTATGAATAGATGTTGAACAATATGCAAATCCAGGAGCTATTATAGATAAATCTAAATTTATTTGAACTTGTGTTTTTTCACAAACTGATAGTACTTATTGAACAAACTATTCTAATACTACAGAATTAAATACTAATAATGATTGGGTTAATGATTTTTAAAAAAACTAATAATTATTGCTTAATATAAAAAAATTACAAATATATGAACTGCCCCCAAGAAAGTAGAGTGAATAAAAAACACTCTACTTTTTTTAGTTTTTGAATATACTAGTAAAAAGTATTTAAAAATTAACTTAAATATTATGATAGAAATAAAATATACAAAAGAACAAATAAAGGAATTAAAAAATAATCCTAATGTAAAAAATACTA
>Ga0256828_1001987_pt1 | contig 12475 bp, 14 predicted proteins | sample CV88metaG_FD_185993 | JGI IMG/M metagenome (GOLD analysis project Ga0256828, IMG submission 185993) | Hydrothermal vent microbial communities from East Pacific Rise, Pacific Ocean - CV88 | ecosystem: Environmental > Aquatic > Marine > Hydrothermal vents | place: Pacific Ocean: East Pacific Rise... | reverse complement strand
AAAATAGATAAATTCTTTTATCATTGTTAACCTTTACATTAATATTTTTTTATTAACTTTATCTAAAATTATGTGGAGAGGATGTGGAGAGGGTTATCTATTCTTGATTTAGATATTGGTTTATTCTGTTGTCTATTTTATTATCTAAAAGCGTAGCAGAACTATCTTCTTCTAGTATACTTAATATTATTGAATCTGAAAGTTTCTCTCGTGAAAAAAATCCAAATGATGCCATGTTGTAATAGGTTGAAAGTTTTTTATCTAAAAGAGAGACTTTAAAAATTTTTTTGTAAATATCTTGTTTATCAAATGATATAAGTGATAGATTTTTAGAGTCTACTTCTGTAAGGTATATAAATATCTGATTTGGATTGAATTTTGTATTTATCTCTCCTTCTAATATAATTTTGTCTAAATAGATATATTCTACTTTTCTATTATTACTAATATAAACCTTATCTTTCCAAAGCTTAATTTGACCATTTTTATCTTTTAATGAACCATAAAAGTAGTGATACCATTTCCCTGTTAAATTTTTTAAAATTTTATCTCTAGGTTGACGTATTATAAATTTATCTAAGGGTAGAGATAGTTTTTTAATCTCAAAAAAAGTTGTATCAAGTCTTTTAATTTTCTTTTTTAATGTTGTAACTGTGAAAGAGCAGAGTTTATCGTTTAGGCTACGATAGAGTGCGACATCCTTCTCTTGACTATAGATGAAGTCATAATTTTCTAAATGTAAATTATTAAGTATCTCTTTTTCTACAAATTGAACAGTAATTCCACTATTTTCCATCTGTTTTACAGATTTTTTTATGTAATCACTTATGATGTAGTTGTCATCTAAAATAAAAATTCTTTCTATCTTTAGACCTTGTTGAGCTAATTTTATGTTTAATGATAATGATTTTTTAGAGTTAATATCATATTTATCAAATAGTATGGCATCTTTATTTATGAGTGGATAGACTATATAACAGACGGTATTTTCTTTTCTTAAAAACATATTTTCTAAAAAAATTTTGGTTGTGGTTCGTCTTCCTGAAATAAAATATTTTCTTCTATTTTTTATATGTTGAGATACCTCATTTAAGCCTAATAGTTTTTTATGAAAAATATTTGTATAGACATTTTCTGTAATTATATCTTTAAAAATATCTCGTGAGTGATTTCTAAAGAGAACCAGTTTACTTAGAGTAGAATGAAACTTATTCATATATCTTTTTTGTGTTAATCCATTATAGAACTCATCATCTAAAAATATATAATCTATCTCGTTTAATAGAAGATAAAAACTTGATTTTTCATCTTCATCTACAAGAGATTGAGTAATTATATTTTTATTTGCTAATGGTAGTTTTCTATCGTAAGATAGTCCTAGTGTTATACCGTAGAGATAGTTATTATTAAGGCTAACACCTTTATTTGCTAAAAAATAGGATGAAATTGTCTCAAAACTATTTGTCGCAGAGAGCAGATAGTATCCATCAGAGCTAATCTTTAATCTACCAATATAGGGCGTGACTCTATCTAAATATATATGAGGTGGGGTTATCTTAACTCTATACTCCTTTTTTGGATATACCTCTTCTATTATCTCAATTTCAAAATTTAAAATTTTCTCTTCTTGTTTATCAAAATAGTATATATATCTATATTCAAAATCAAATTTATTCTCTATATGATAAAGTGTATTGGTAATATAACTATCAACTCTATCTTTAAATGCGTTTAAGCTATCTTCTATTAGTGACTTTTCTGTAAAAATTTGAATATTGTTTAAATGGTATTTAGAGATAGGATATGTATCAAATTTCCATCTAGGATTCTCTTTCATATCTCCTCTTAACCACTTTTTTATAACCACTTTTTTTCTTGCACTTTGATTATATTTTGAGGGAGAGAATAGTTCTATAAATTTATTTTCACTCACATTTAACTGTTTAAAAAGATAGTTTAACTTCATTTGGAATTGAGTTCTATTCATAATATTCCCTCTTTATGTTCTATTTGGTAACAGAATAAAAAAATATTTTTTTATAAAAAACTCTGTTATTCTTAATATTTTATTTAAAAAAACATTTTATTCTTATAAAATAATAGATATTCCTTTTTATTCCTTTAAATACCAATTATTCTATATAAAAATAATATAAATAAATATATTTATCATAAATATATTAAGCGATATACTTGAAATATTAAAAAAGGATAACAGATGAAAAGCAAGACCTATTCTAAATGGATAACATTCATATTTTTTATACTATATGTATTTTATATACCTCTATTTGCATATGCTCATATTGATTTAACAAGTTTGATTGTAGATGGCTTAATATTAGAAGCTAAATATGAGATTATTATTATAAAGTTTTTATACTTTTTATCTGTCTATGTTGTTAGTTATTTTATGATTAAGACGTTTGAGTTATATTGGATATTGAAATGGTTTAGACTTCATAAAGATAGAAGCTTTTTCATTATGATAGATAAAGATGAAAATGAAATATGGAAAAAGATTGTTTACTATATTGAATCGACACAACACTCATCTATAATTTCTAAAATTAAGGATATGGATATAGAAAATAGTATTAAAGTTACAGATTATAAAGCAGATTATGACTTTAATGCTGTATTTATTCATAAAATACGAGAGTTTATAGTTCTATTTCAAATTATTTTAGATAAGTTAGAGCATAAAGATGCACTTAGTCTTTATCACCTCTCAGAAGATGAGGTAAAAAATTATAGAGATTTTTTAGAGCTAAAAATAAATCAATTTCAAATAGGAAAGTATGGATTTAAAACTGTTCTTATTTTTAAAGAAATACTTTATTATTTAATTCCATTTTTGATTATGCTTATAAGTTCATATATTTTTCAAAATCAAGAGAATATCTATTTTTTTAATTTTTTTCTTGGTCTAGGATTGATAATATTTTCTATTCCTATTTTTCTCTTTTTTAACTATTTTTTTATCTGTTCAATTAAGAGTATCTCATACTATTTAAAGCGTGAACTAGATATATATTTTAAATCAAATTTTATAGTTAATTTCTTTTTAAATCTAATTTTTGTTTTCTTATTTACCTTTATTATACTTAAAGGGGTTGATTATATAGAGTCAAATAGAGTTACAAAAGTAGAAACAAACTGTGTAGATTTTAATAAATCAATTTGCAAAGAAGATACAAGTGATTTTCATAAAGTATTTCATTTCTTTAAAAAAGTTACATTCGAAGTTGATATTATAGATGATTCTAACTCTAGTATCTCTAATATGTTTATCTCTAAAAATAAAAATCTTATACCTCAATATATTTTAACCATTAAAGCTATTATTTTGATAATGATGACTTTAATACTCTACTACTTTTTAAATCTTTTTATTCAGAAATATGATTATTTTTTTTACGAGCAGAGAATTAAACGTTATCTACTTCCACCTGAATTATTAAAAACTCTACTACTTTTTATTTTGATAATTATCTCAATAGGTTACTTCTATTATATGACAATAAATTATCCATATACAACACCTTCTATACATTCTGGAGATACAAATGCTACCACTTTAATTGCAGAGACATTGGCAAAACAGAAGACATTAGAAGATTTACTTCCATTTGGTCTTTTTATTGCTTTGATTAGTACCATTTTAACGATTTCAACAAAAGATGTGATGAATAACTATTTTGCTGGTCTTTCAATGAAGATAAATAGTGCATATAATATTGGTGATAGAGTGATTATTAATAACTCTAAAATGTTAGAGGTAAAAGAGATTGGAACACGTAATGATAAGTTTTATGAGATTGCAACAAACTCAATACGCTACATACCACACTCTATCTTAGCAAAAAGTACTATTTCAAATTATACTTTACCTACATTAGATTACAGAAATGAGTTGGTCATCTATGTTCAAAATATAAATGAGGATATTCTCTCTTTCTCTACTCCAAGAGAAGCAGAAAAGATTCTTTTGTTGTCAGCTTTTATCAATACAGGTGTTAAATTACCATCTATTGATAAAGAGCTTATCAATGATATAAAATTAATAGAAAATATTAAACTATTTGAAAAATATGAAGGGGGATTACATCAAGATTTAGAGGATGATTTAGAGCTTTATAGTACAAAAATAGATAGAATTTGGAAAGATTTAAATAGTATGAATGAAAAGAATAGAGAGAAACTATTTTTTACAAATCTTTTTATTAAAAATTTACCAATAGAGTTAATAAATACTAATAAAACGCTTGGTTATCGTATTAAAAAAGTTATTATAGCTATTGTAAATATTATAATAGAATATGAAGATATGCTAAATAATGATTTTCCTAGTCATAGTGATAGATATGGTATTCGACGAAAGCATATGATTTTTGATAAAAAGAGTAAAGAAGATATTCATCAGTTTGCTAATATTCTTGTTGATATAAACTTTTATTACTATATGTTAGCAAATAGATTGTGGGAGCTTAAAAATGTGCAAACAAGTTTAACTCAAAAGAGTAAAATAGACAGCTCTATGACCCAAATTTTAAATGTTCCAAGAGTTGGTTCTACTCATGAGATTTATGATAACAAAAATTATTGGAAACTTACACTATATGTAACGCTTGAATTAGGTGAGCAAGGAGATGAAACACTGCATCATATTAATCTTTATATAGATAAAATATGGTCTATTTTTTTAATAAAACAGAGAGTTAGAAGAGTTACCTGTTAATAGCCATTAAAATATTTATATAGTTCTATATGGATTTAAGAAACCCGACTTATCTTATCCAAATTAACCCATTTAATAACTCTTTCTTAACAAACAATATTCATTTATAGTTATATTTACAGATAAAGTGTTATTATTCGCTATTAACTCTATAGATAATATCTGTAGGGTTGGCTTTAGCCGACCAATAAAAAGAGAGAGATAGAATGAATATAACAAAACAAGAGATAGAGAACCGTATTGCACTCTATGCTTTAATTTCACGATTAATGATGACTGAAGTAGATGCCCAATTTTTGAAATCTATAGAAGAGAATCCAGAGGTGTTGAATCTTTTTCCTAACTATAAGAGATGGGAGAAGCGTAAAGAGTTCTCTAATACAATTTTAAAAGAGCGTTATTTAGATGTTGATTTTACAAATCTATTTTTGATGCACCTTGTACCTTACGAGACCTTTTATACCCGTGATGACCAGATGATAGAGAGTGGAGGGGATAATCCTTTGATGAACCTTTATGATGCTTTAGCTTTTAGAGTTGAACTTAATGAAGCAAGAGTAATTAGCCCCGACCATATTGGTGTGGAGTTGGAGTTTATGTATATGCTTTGTGATGCGTTACGAAAAGCTTTTGAGGCGAATGATAAAGGTGGGGTTGAAGAGTTACTCTTGGTACAGCAAGGTTTTTTAAGAGACCACCTTTTAAACTGGGCTCCACTCTTTTTAATTAATATGAAAAAAGAGTCAAGAACAGCTCTTTATCATGATGGTGCAGAGTTGGCAATGGAGTTTATATTAAGTGACTATGAGTATGTTTGTGAACAGCTTGAGGCATTGGCATAGCGATGGCATTAGAGTTTGATGTAAGCTCTTGTGTACGAGCAACCAGTAAATTTTCTGAGTGTACTAAATGTGCTGACATTTGTCCTGTATCGACCATTGAGTTTATAGATAATATTCCTGCGTTTACCCCCTCTGCATGTATTGAGTGTGGGGGTTGTGTGGGTGTCTGTCCTACAGAGTCATTCTCTTTAAGTGACTTCTCTGTTTTAAACTTTTTCTTTGAGTCGATGGAAAAAAAACAACATAAGTTCTCTTGTAATGTTGATATTCCTTGTTTAAGTATGCTTAGTGTTGAGGAGTTAATCTCTTTTGCGTTGGCTTCAAGTGAATCTATAATTTTAGACACCCAATCTTGTAACTTTTGTGGTGGAGAGTCCAATAAGTTACGACAGAAACTTGAGCTTAATATTGAAGAGGCGAATTTTGTTCTCTCAGCATTTACTAAAAAAGAGATTTTGGTTAAAACATTTGATGATAAAGAGCCGATTTCAGAACAAGAGAGCGAGATTCGGGATAGACGCTCTTTCTTCTCTTTAAAAGGTGTGGTAAAGAGTAAAAAGGAGTTTGATGAGGCTGTTTTAGAGGATGATTTAAAAGAGTTTGCTTTGGATATAGATACAATTTCTCGAATTAAAGACAAGAAAATTCCTAATCGAAGAAAGCTTCTCTTTTCACTTTTAAAGCGTGAAGAGCGACCCAAAGTTTATGAGGTGTTGGCAGAAGAAGATGTCTCTTTTACCTCTCAAAAGTTTATAGATGAGCGTTGTACAAACTGTCAAATCTGTTATCGTATCTGTCCCACGGGAGCTTTGAGTTCCAACTTAAAGTTCTCAGTTATCAATTTTGATGCAATGATGTGTGTAAAGTGCCATCTGTGCCATGATGTTTGTGAACCTGATGCAATTCAGTTACAAGCAGGGTTTGAGATAAAAGAATTTTTTGAACCAACACAGAGAACCTTGGCAACCTTTAATATAGAGCGTTGTAATGAGTGTGGAAACTACTTCACCTATAAAGGTGGAGTAAAAGAGTGTTTCCGATGTAAAATAGAAGAGGAAGAGGCGATGGAGCTTCATGCCAATGCAAAAAAGAGGAATCTATAGATGAAACCAGAAGAGATAAAACCCGATACCCAGCTCTGTACTATTATAGGTTACAATGCACAAACGGGTAATAGAAGAAGATTTTTTAATAAAATATTGAAAGAGAATGGTATCAATGCCACAGCAATCGCTTTGAATATAAAAGATGAACATTTTCACTTTACGATGGAGAGCCTTCCTAAATCTAAAGTGACACGAATGATGATAGAACCAGAGTTTCAAGAACAGGCAGTGCAGTATTGTGATGAACTTGATGAACGTGCAACAGTGCGTGGATTGGTTGGATTTGTAGAGGTGGTTGATGGAAAAGTGATGGGATATAATCTTGATGTAGAGATTGATGATTTGGTTGATAACCCTGAATTTTTTGATGAGAAGATGATTTTAGCCATAAGAATGATGCTACTTGCACAGCGATGGTATGGTGCTAAAGTAGAGTTGGACATGATACCAACAATTATATAGGAGAGTATATGTTAGAGAAAGATATAGCAGAGTTAAGAGCTGAGATAGAGGCATTTAAGGAGAACAATGAGTTTTGTAATGATGGTTCATGTAGTACAGATGAAGAGGTAGATTTAAGAGATTATCCAAGTTATACCGAAGCACTCTATGCGAAGCTTCTTGCTCCTCATGTAAGTGGAATTTATCTATCACGTTGGGATATAAAAGATATTGCTGAAAAAGCTGGAGATTCTATGTCAATTCATCCAAGAAAACGTATGTTTGAACTGTTAATGAAATATGCTGTAAGTCAAGAGCGTATGCAGTTGGTTTTAGATGGATTAGAGGAACATATGCGTGGAAAGATGGATATTTATCAAGAGTTTGCCGATAGCTTTCCACACTCTGCCCCTATTTTTGAAGCTAAAATAGAAAAAGCAGAGAAGACCATTAAGCTCTTCCCTCAGATTATGAAAGAGTACTTTTAAGTCAAACCTGTTATCCTTAAATAAGTATATATCTAAAATTAATTTCAATGGCTAAGTACCACTTTTATTGAATATGATATTGATTACCTACTAATAAGGAGCAGTTGTGAATAAAATTATAAACATAAGCCTTTTACTAGGCTTGTTTCTCTTTACAGGGTGTTTAGAGCGACCTCATCATCAAACTTCAACAGATAGAAACTCACCTATTTTTTCAAATAATTTTATTGTGAATGAAGCCTATAAGCATTTGGGAAAATCTTATCAATATGGAGCAACGGGTCCTGACTATTTCGACTGTTCAGGGTTTGTCTATGCTGTACATAGAGATTTGGGTATTAAGATACCACGTACTTCACGTGAGCAATCCAAGATAGCAGGTAAAAAACTCTCTAGATATACATTGAGAGCTGGAGATTTACTCTTTTTTGATACCTCTGCGAAGGGGCATATTAATCACTCGGGTATTTATATAGGTAAAGATAAATTTATTCACTCTAGTAGTGGAAAAGCTCATGGTGTGACCATATCAAGTTTAAATGGATGGTATAAAGATAAATTTAGATGGGGAAAACGAATTGAAAAGTGGTAGAGATTTTTTACGCTATAATTTTACACAAATTTAGATGAGGTAATCCCATTAATGAAGATAAATGATATACTATTTAAGATAAAAACTGCACTCTCTTTGAGTGAAGAAGAGATGATAAAAGCGTATGCTTTAGTAGATTATACAATGAATAAAGAGCGATTAAAAAATATTTTAAAACGTCGTCAAGATGAAGATTATGAAGAGGCAACTTATGAAGAGTTGGGTATCTTTTTAGATGGTCTGGTACGTTTAAAACGTGGTGTTAGTGACAAAGTAGTCACTAGTGATGAAGCTGTAGCTTTAAGTAATAATTTAATCATGAAAAAGCTTCGTGTGGCTTTGGAGTTAAAAGAGCCAGAACTCTTAATTGTTTTTGGTTTAGCAGATATAAATTTAACCAAGAGACAGATTGGTTCGCTCTTTAGAAAAGAGGGAACCAAAAATTTTAAATCAGCTTCAGATGAGCTTTTAATGGCATTTATAGAAGGGCTTGATGAGTTCTATTATGATGGAGAAGAGATTTAATCATCTAGGGTCTTCCTCGTAACAGACGTTTATACGCATCAACCAAAGAGGTATAAGGGGGGACATAAACACTGCGTGAACGGTTACCAAACCGAATAGTCTGTTTTATATCAAAATGAAGGTGTATAGAGGTTTTCGTTCCTCCCATATTATCTGAAACACGTCCTATTTTTTGACCTCTCCAGACCCTTTGACCTCGGTGAACTCTGAGAGAACGTTTATTTAGGTGAAGATAACGGTAAGTTCGCCCCGATATACCACGTAATTTTACACTATATGAACCAATATAGGTAATGACTCCCTCTTCTACAGCGACAGCATAGTGTGTGTTGTCCCGACAATCTTTAGCACGAATATCAACCCCTTGGTGTCCTGTTCCTGTGGGACAGAGTGGCATAGAGCGTTTACGGTTACGCTTTTCACAAAAGTTGTCTCTCCATGGGTATTGGTAGTTTCTCTTATCACATAAGCTTCCTCTTTTTCCATATCGTCCACCAATTCCATACACTTGTGAATTAATATAGGCAGGAGCATATGCCAAAGGAAAACGGATATGAGGAGCATAGATATAGTTATCACCAAATCGTCCAATACCACTGTTAGAAGGGATAAGCTTTCCTGCTGGATAGTATGTAAAACCTCTGCCTTTCCATGTCTGCTCTGCTTCTTGTACTTTATTGGTATCTTTTGATACACAAGATATAAAGAGTAGCATTAAAAGAGTTAAAATAAGATATTTCACTTTTTACCTCCTATAAAAATAAGTCGATTATAGAGACCTCTTAAGAAATCTTCTTCTTGGCAACGGCTATCCTTTTGATAGTTCTCACACTCTACAGAGAGCGTATAGTTGGCACCATTACGATTAAAGTCGACGCTCATAATTCCTGAATCTTCTATAAAATCAAGGGGAGGAGACTCTATAATTTTTTCAAATTTACTATCAGAAGGGGAGATGCTCTCTTGAAATGTTCTATCTCCAGCCATCATAACTGTGGCATTGTCTATAAAAAAACTAATAGTATAGAAATCTTTATCAGCAACAACAGCCATTTTTGTATCATAGGCATAATTACTAGGAAGATAGACAGGCAGATGGGTATCTTTAATTCCATCGGTTAATTGATGAGGATAAGGGGTAGAGGGTTTCTGTTGAGTTTGCTCTATTTTAGACCATTCTATATCCAGTAGACCACTTTTTGCACCAAGAGATGATATTAAAAGAAGAAAAATTGGTAGTAAACGCATGGTTAACTCCTTGCTTTTTTAAAATTATATCATTATACTCTAGCAAATATAGGAATAACTATGATTTTTAATTTAAAGAGAAACGTTAAAACATTAACTTCCAAGAAAAGGAGAAACATGACAAAAGCAGAAAGATTAACTATAAAAGCTCAAATAAACTTAGACCTTATTAAACTTAAAGCACAAATAATTAAACTAAAAGAGGGAATGATACCGATAGCTCCAGACTGCTCTTTAGGTCGTTTAACACGGGTAGAGGTGATGAATGAACAGGTTCTCACTATGAAAATTTTAGAAGAGGCAAAATTAAGAGAGACACGCCTAAAGAATGCACTAAGTCGTGTAGAGCATGAGCTATTTGGTATCTGTATTGAGTGCGAAGAGTCAATAGGCGTGGCACGTATGTTAATACGCCCCGAGAGTGTAAGATGTGTAGGTTGTGCTTTTTAAAAAGTACTGACTTTTAGGGATGAGGAGAAGATAGAGAACTTAGTAGTTATTGTGTTGAGAGTAAAGAGGTTATAAGTATTAAAATTAAATAGGATAAAAGATGAAAGAATTAGAAGAGTTAATAAAGTTAGTTGCACAGAAACACAAAATTGACCAAAAACGAGGCGAAGCAAAATATATGGATACCGATTGGATTACTCAATCTATTGTAGATGAGGTTGAAGAGGTCAAAGAGGAGATAAAGCCCAATAATAAAGCTCATTTAGAAGATGAGTTATCGGATATATTGTGGGGATGGTTGACACTTATTGAGAAGCTCAAAGATAGTGGATATGTTGATGGGCATGAAGCGATTATTCAACGGGCTTTAAAAAAGTATCAAGAGCGAATTTTACCACTCTATGGAGATGCTCGTGACCACGATATTTGGCGAGAGATTAAAGAGAGACAGAAGAGGGTTTTGAAAGAGGAGAGCTAAAAAATGTATTACAGAGAGATATTTGCATCTATTGCCATTGTCTTAACCTTGGTTTCGTTCTATCCCTATATTCGTTCGATTCAAAAAGGAGATACAAAACCCCACTACTTTTCGTGGATTATATGGGGTTTGACTACCACACTCTCTTCGTTTACTCAACTGGCAGACAATGGAGGAGTAGGGGCATATTCGGTATTTATTGCAGGGATTATCTGTTTTTATATTGCTTATTTAGCATATCAACAGAAGAGAGACTATACTATAGATAAAGGGGATTGGATTACCTTTTATGTGGCTCTTGGTTCGCTTGTGGTTTGGTATATTACCTCTAATCCTCTCTGGACAGCACTTATTTTGACAATGGTTGACTCTATAGGATTTATTCCAACATTTAAGAAGTCTTATAACTATCCTTGGGAGGAGCATATTGGGTTCTATCTGCTTATTTCGGTAAAAAACCTATTCTCTATTGTTGCAATGGAGAACTATACGATTACAACTACCATTTTTCTTTGGGTTATTAATATTTTGAGTGTGGTTTTTATATTTTTCTTGTTATGGCGTAGAGGTTTTAAATTAAAAACTAAAAAAGGAAAAAGATGAACTATAAAATAACAGTATATATCCCCCAAGAGCATTGCGAAGCAGTCAAAGATGCGATGTTTAAAGCAGGGGCTGGAGTAATAGATAACTATGCTAATTGTGCTTGGCAGGTATTGGGAAAGGGGCAATTTCAACCACTAAAAGGAAGCACCCCTTTTTTGGGAGAACAAGATAAGCTTGAAGAGGTAGCAGAGTACAAAGTAGAGATATTTTGTGTAGCAGATAAGATAAAAGAGGCAATTAAAGCGATGAAAAAAGCACACCCCTATGAAGTTCCTGCTTATGGGGTTGTAAAGTTGGAGAATATATGAAAAAAATAGCAATAGTGTCACTTCTTACCATAGGGGTTTTAAGTGCTTTTAATTTAGAAATTGAACAAAATAGAGATGTACTTCAAGAGAATAATGTTTTATTAAATATAAAAGATTTAAATAGTAGTTATAGTTATCTGTGGAGAGAGGGAAATCGGACTTTAGGAGACTCTAATCCATTAAAAACATCATTTTCTAATGGTGAGCATAATATTACCGTAGAGGTTACTTCTCGCAATGGAGTAAAAAAGAGTGTGAAAGTCTTTCTAAAGGCATGGAAGTATAAAACAGCTACCATAAAATGGATACCGTGGGATGATAATGTTACGGTAGCTAATGAATATTCAGAGATTACTAATTATAGAGATGCGTTAAAAGAGGAGAGTGAATTTATAAATAAAAAATATGATAAGCAGGGAAATCTTATTTTAAAAATAGTTGAAAAGCCTATAGATAAGAAAAAAAATAAGTTTAAAGAGACTCTATATATCTATTATAATGATAATCGTGGAAACTGTATCAAAGCGGAGAAGTTTGAGTATATTACACCTTATGGAGTTACATTTGATACTAAAAATAGAATTATTGATAGGGATAGAGTAAAAGATTTTAATCAGAGTTGTAGAACGCACTTTGTTACCCATTATAAA
>Ga0256828_1001985_pt1 | contig 12480 bp, 12 predicted proteins | sample CV88metaG_FD_185993 | JGI IMG/M metagenome (GOLD analysis project Ga0256828, IMG submission 185993) | Hydrothermal vent microbial communities from East Pacific Rise, Pacific Ocean - CV88 | ecosystem: Environmental > Aquatic > Marine > Hydrothermal vents | place: Pacific Ocean: East Pacific Rise... | reverse complement strand
CAAGCCTCCCATCGCCGATAATACTTATCCTGTCTGGATTGGGAATGTAGGTCGCTGCCTCTTTGAAGTTTCTCTTACTTTTTATTCTCTTTTTTCTCTCTTTTATAACTTATTAATATTTTATTATGATTCTTTTTGATTTATCTTTTTTATCCTTTGCACTTTTGATTTTTAGTTGTTGTTTTATTTTTTGTGATTATTCTTACTTATTTTATAAAAAAAATGATCCTCTTAGTTATATCCAGCTATAATCTCTATAGATGAAAGATGAGTGTGGAAAAATATATTTCTTCTTTATTTTGATTCGACTTAATTCAAAGATTAATTTCTTTGAGAAGTTATATATTTACAAAAGGTACGACAATGGCAGAATTAGTTAATGGAACTGTAAAATGGTTTAACGATGAAAAAGGTTATGGATTTATTGAGCAAGCAAGTGGAGGGGCTGATGTGTTTGTACACTTCAGACAAGTAAACAACCCAAGTGGTGGGCGTGTTTCTCTCGCTGATGGTCAAGCTGTAACATTTGAAATTGGTGAAGGTCAAAAAGGTCCACAAGCTGAAAATGTAACTGCAGTATAATTATTTACTGTTTAAGAGGTGTTTTTCACCTCTTTTTATCCTCCTAAAATTTTCTTTTAAAAAACTTCCTTTTATTCAATAACACATTTTTTAACTTTATGGCATAATTTAGTCTATTGCTGATATAATATCGCGAAAATAAACCAAATTATGGATGATATATAATGTATAGATTTGAAGCGTACCTCAAAGCGAATTTACCAGTAGTTGATAGCTTTCATCCTCATTATAATGCTTCTCTTTCTTTAATGCTTTTAGCTGGGGGAAAACGATTTCGTCCCATGTTATTATTAGCCGTTGTACAAGCGTATGAACCACTGCTCTATGAAGGGGCGATGGCACCTGCCTTGGCATTGGAGTTCTTACATACCTATTCTCTTATACATGATGATCTCCCTGCGATGGACAATGCTCCTCTTCGTCGGGGTTTTCCCACACTTCATACAAGTTATGATGAATCTACAGCCATTTTAGCTGGTGATGCTTTGAACACTGAAGCTTTTTATCATATCTCTAAGGCTTCTCTGAGAGATGACATTAAAATAAAATTGGTAGAACTGTTGGCACGAGATGGGGGAAGTTATGGAATGGTATTGGGACAAGCGATTGATCTTCATTTTGAAAATGAACCCTTGAGTTTGGATCAGGTTAAGATACTACATACCAATAAAACGGCAAAGTTGATTGCGACGAGTCTTTTGATGGGAGCTGTGATTGTTGGTCTTGACAAAAGAAAACAAGATGAACTTTATAATTTTGGGATTGACCTTGGTTTGTTATTTCAGATTCAAGATGATATTATTGATGAGACACAGAGTGATGAAGAGGCTGGTAAAACCACGGGTAATGATGCGTTCAAGAACTCTTTTGTGAATCTTATGGGTTTGGAGCAAACGATAAGTGAAGCTGAGTTACTGGCAAAAAAACTGGAACAGCAATTTCAAAATTTTGATCAGCCGTTACAAGAGACGTTGAAGGATATTGTTGAGATCTATCTCTACCGACACCGATCATAGAGGAGTGGCTTTTGTAGTATAAAATAAATCTATTTTATACTGCTAAATCTATTTTATCAAGGAATTAAATTATGGCAATGACAGAGCAAAACCTTATGCGTAAAAAAATGGCAAATACCATTCGGTTTTTGGCAGCAGATATGGTACAACAAGCAAATTCAGGACACCCTGGTGCCCCAATGGGATTGGCAGATATTGCCGTGGTATTGAGTGAGCATTTACGACATAATCCTAAAAATCCAAAGTGGTTAAACCGTGATCGTTTGGTTTTCTCTGGGGGGCATGGCTCTGCATTGATCTACTCCTTGCTACATCTTTGGGGTTATGATCTCTCTTTGGAGGATCTCAAAAATTTTCGACAATTGGACTCTAAAACCCCTGGGCATCCTGAGTATGGACATACCGAGGGGGTAGAGATCACCACTGGTCCCTTGGGACAAGGCATAGCCAATGCGGTTGGTTTTGCGATGGCAGCTAAATATACTGCTAGCCAAGTTAATTCTGAAACCTGTGAATTAATTGATCACAAGGTCTACTGTCTCTGTGGGGATGGAGACCTTCAAGAGGGGATATCCTATGAAGCGTGTTCTTTGGCTGGACACTTAGGACTTGATAATATGGTGCTAATCTATGATAGCAATGCAATTACCATTGAAGGGGATACTTCCATTGCATGGAGTGAAGATGTGGCGATGCGTTTTGAAGCCCAAGGGTGGGATGTCAAAAAGATAAATGGTCACTGTTATGATGAGATTGATCAGGTTTTAAATGAGGTTAAAACAGCCACTAAGCCCACCATTATTATTGCCAACACCATTATTGGTAAAGGGGCAGGGGAGCTAGAGGGATCAGCCTCCACCCATGGTGCACCTTTGGGAGGTGATATTATTGCTGCCTCCAAAGCCAAAGAGGGATTTCCCGCAGCGTCATTTTATATTCCCGAGGATGTATTGCTTCGATTTAGATGTGCGATTGAGCAGGGAGATTTAGCAGAGAAGCAGTGGATTCAACTCCATAAACAAGCCCCCCTCATTGAGCAAAATGAGGCGATGAATCGACTGCTTAATCCTGACTTTGTTGCCATAAAGTATCCTGACTTTACCCAGAGTGGTGCCATGGCAACCCGTGATTCTAATGGTCAGATTCTTAATGCTATTGCCCGAGCCATTCCTAGCTTTGTGGGGGGATCAGCTGATCTATCCCCCTCTAATAAAACAGAACTCAAGAACTTAGGTGACTTCCCTAAAGGCAGAAATATGCACTTTGGTATTCGTGAGCATGCCATGGCTGCCATTACCAATGCCATGGCTCTCTATGGAACAGTGATTCCGTTTAATGCAACGTTTTTTGTTTTTTCTGATTATCTTAAACCCAGTGCTAGAATTGCAGCTTTGACCCATATCCAAAACTTTTTTGTTTGGACTCATGACAGTATTGGGGTGGGAGAAGATGGACCTACCCATGAGCCAATTGAACATATTTCACAGTTTAGGGCTTTACCTAATTTTTATGTTTGGCGACCAGCGGATGCGACAGAAAATGTAGAAGCATGGAAAACAGCCCTTACCATTAAAGCCCCTCATGGTTTTGTCCTCTCTCGTCAGAAACTTCAAACCCTCAAACCCAAGCGAGATTTTGGTGAAGTTGCTAATGGTGCCTATATTGTTAAAGCCAGAAAAAATGCCAACTTTACACTGATGGCAAGCGGTAGTGAATTGATGCTCTGTTTGCAAGCAGCATGTCATTTAGAAGTACTTGGTATTAAAGCCAATGTGGTTTCTGTTCCTTGTTTGGATCTCTTTAATGAGCAAGAGCATGATTACAAAACAACAGTTATTAATCCCAATACCAAAGTTTTGGCGGTAGAAGCTGCTACCGCTACAGAGTATTATCGTTATGCTGATGATGTTTTGGGGATGGAGAGTTTTGGGGCTTCAGCTCCAGCTGATCTATTGTTTGAGAAGTTTGGATTTAGCATTGAAAATGTTATGAAACGGGCGTGTGCATTGATGGATGTACCCTATAGACGTGTAGATTTGGGTAAATGTTAATTTTTGATTAACGGTTGATTTACTTTATTTTAATACAATCTTAAAAATAAAAGATATATAAAAGGATATTAATGATTAAACATGGTATAAAAGTAGCAGTGGCATCACTGTTTTTGGTTAGTGTGAGTTCTGCTGGAACAGATTATGGAACCGTCAATGGTGAAAAAATTAGTGCTGATGAGATTGCTCAGACATTGGGACAACAAGGTATTGAATTCTCCACTTTAAATAAAGAGATGCAGAAACGTGTGATTGATATGGTGGTTGACCGAAAGCTTTTATCGCAACTTGCCGCCAAAAGTAAGATTGAGCAGAGTGCCGATTTTAAAGAGAAGTTGGCATTGATTAAAAAAGAGTTGGTATTGAACTTATGGATGGAAAAAGAGGCGAAAAAAATTGAATCTTCCGTGAGTGATGCGGATATTAAAGCTGAATATGAAAAAAATAAAGATGCATATAAAGTACCAGCACAACTCAAAGCCAGACATATTTTGGTGAAAAGTGAAGATGAAGCCAAAGCCATCATCAAAAGTTTAGAGGCAGCAAAGGATAGCAAAGCTGAATTTATCAAATTGGCAAAAGAGAAATCAACTGGTCCTTCTGGAAAAAGTGGTGGAGATTTAGGTTGGTTTGCATTGGATAGAATGGTACCTGAGTTTAGTTTGGCAGCTGATAAACTCAAAAAAGGAACTTTTACCAAAGAACCTGTTAAAACACAGTTTGGATATCATATTATTTATCTTGAAGATAGAAAACCCGCTGGTACAAAAACACTTGATGAAGTCAAAGATCAGATTAAAGCCAAGCTCAATCGAGAAAAATTTAATGCTTTTATGGATGAGACGGTTAAGAAGTTAAAAAAAGATGCCAAAATTGAATTAAAGAATTAAAGGTGACAAAATAGTTTCTCCTCCTTGCGTGGCTCAATTGAGCTACGCTACTTCCTAAACCATAGCAGTGCTTTGGTAAGATTAAAGCTTACTCCAAAAGTATTGGTTACGGTATACCCTAAATGTGCTTTACCTACATTGTTGTTGTCTTGTGTCCAAACTCTGGCGATAAAGAGTTCAATATTTTGATTGAGATGATAACCTACACCTATGCCCATTGATTCACTGGGTTTTTTGGCAAATTTTGCAATGGCTTTGAGTGCGAAGTTATTGTAAAATTCTCTGAGAGGATAGGATGTTGAAAGGTCACCTATTTTATAATTAAGTCCAAAATAAAAAGAGGCAGGTTGTTCTTTTTCGATTAGACTGTTGGTACGTTCATCGTAATAGAGTTCATTGATAGAGGTGATGGGCATGTCGGCTGAGAGGTAAAAATGATCCTCTTCTCCCACAAAAAAATGATAGGTTTGGCTTTGGTTATTTTCTTGGACTGTTGTCATGCTTACGGTCGTACGCAGATAAGGTTGTTTGTATTGAACACATTCAGGAGCAGGAAGAATGAGGCTCTTGGGAGTATTCATAAGCATAATATTCTGATCCAACCATGAGAGACCCAGTTGTGCTACGGTGAGCATGTCTTGACTGATCCGTGAGGGTAGCGGTTTCTCTTCTACCCGAACGTTACGTACTCCCTTAGGGAGTTTTATGGTGATAGGGGGATCATCTATGGAGGAAAAAAGTCGTTTTCTGTCGAGTTGATGGATGGGAATCAATGCTTGGGGATCAGAGGGGCAGACCACCAAGGGAAGTTCTCGCTCTTCTGCCAAAGTGTGGCGTGAGAAGAGAGAGACTAAGATAAGAAGAGAGAGACTAAAACGTTTCATAATGGACTCCTTTAGAAGTCTTTATGGTACACTTTTTAGCCTTAAGGTTTCAATTTAGCTTAATAGACCTCGAACTTCATCTTCATCTATTAAATCTTTTTCATATTTGACCACCGCGATATTTTCTGTCTCATTGACATAGGATTCTACAATGGCTTCATGTTCCGTAAGGGCAGCCACTTTCTCCCGATCAAAGAGATCCAACGGCAGATAGACATTGCCTCGGTTATTGGGGTTGGGCATGGTGGCTACCCAGATAAACCAGACCACAGAGATCAGGGCGACGACGGTAGCCAGTGTTTCTCGATCAAAGTGATTCATAATGTATCCTGCTAAGATTCCTCCCAAGAAGATACCCGTATAGGCAAAAGTATTGGCAACCCCAAGGGCAGCCCCCTTTTGATGTACTTTGGCAAATTTACTGACAAAGCTCTGTAAGAGGGGTTCAAACATATTAAATCCAATAAAGAACAGTACTACTCCTACAATAAAGATCCATGGTGTCGTTGCAAAACCCATGGCAATAAAGCCAAAGAAGATGGTCGCCACTGAGATCATAAAAATCTCACGTCCCTTACCATATTTTTCACCAAAAACAGCAGCTGGTCCCATGGCGATGAGTCCAAAGATCATGGCTGGTAGATAGACTTTCCAGAGTTCAGCTTTTGCCCAGCCAAAGCCCCCAACATCTACGGCTTGGGTCATCACCAAAGGGATGATGAAGAATGCCATGGTCATAATCGAAGAGTGAAACAAGAAGGTAATGTACATACGGGTCAGTGCCTTGTCTTTGAAGACATCAAGCATCTTAGACTCCTCCTCAGCATAGGAGTGGACAATCTTAGGAGGTTGTGGTACGGCGGTAAAAAGAATGCCAATCGCCATAATAGAGAGGATTGCCGTGAGCCAAAAGAGTTTGTCAATCCCCCAATTTCCTCCCACAATTGGGGCTACAATCATCGCCACCGCAAAACTCATCGCAATGGTTCCCCCCATGATCGCCATGGCATGCGCCCGTTGCTCCTCTTTGACCAGATCGGCAATCATCGCTGAGACCACAGAACCAATCGCCCCAGCTCCTTGGAGAAAGCGACCAATGAGTAGCATATAGATATTGTCACTTAAGGCAGCAATGATAGAACCTGCAATAAAGATTAAAAGTCCAAAAAGTAGGGTTTTCTTGCGTCCGATCTTATCACTCATCAGTCCAAAAGGGACTTGAAACACCGCTTGGGTAAGGGCATATCCTCCTACGACCAAACCAGCCAAAAAGGGAGTGGCTCCCTCCATGTCCAGTGCATAGATTGAGAGTACGGGCAGCACAATAAAGAGTCCAAAAAATCGCAAAGCGACAATTAAACTCAAAGGAAGTATCTGTTTAAACATACTAATATCTCCTATAAGATAAAATTTGTCCTATTATATAGATTAAAGGTTAAGTATTGATGAAATTGGTTTTAGCAACAGGGAATAAGGGCAAACTCAAAGAGTTTAAACAGATGTGTCGGGATGAGGTGGTGCCTTTTGCTGACCTATTGGGTGATTTGGAGATTATTGAAGATGCGGATAGTTTCAAGGGCAATGCCCTTATCAAAGCCAAAACCATCTATGAGAAGTTAGGAGAGGAGTACATCGTGATTGCTGATGACAGTGGTATCTCCGTGCCTCTTTTGGGGGATGCCCCTGGTATCTATTCCGCCCGTTATGCCAAAGAGGGAGCAAGTGATCAGGAGAACCTCAACAAATTGGTTCATGAGATCAAAAAAAGAAATGTAGAGAGAACTCTTGCATATTATACGGCTGCCATTGCCATTGTGAGCCGTTATGGAGAGTATGTGGTACATGGATGGATGCACGGAGAGGTGATTATCCAACCACGAGGAGATAAGGGGTTTGGGTATGATCCAATGTTTATCCCTACAGGATATGATCAGACGCTTGGAGAGTTAGAGGATGAGGTCAAAAAAATGATCTCCCATCGTGCCAAAGCCCTGAAATTAGCCAAGCCCATTCTTGAGATGTTACAACGAAAGTAATGTTAAAAACTATTGCAACTTTTTATTTTTAAGCAAGCCAAGAATAGCTTTTAACCTATTCTGTTGGCAATCTGCTCTTTTTGCCAAACTCCCCTCAAAAAGTCATTGAAAACTAAAGAAAAATGATATATGATATAGACTATACCATTAAAAGGGGTTTGAATGCGTCAACAATTTATGAACGATCTGCAACAAATATATGATGAATTACAGAGCAGACAACAAGAACTAAATGATTATTATAAACTTTTAAATCAAGAACATCCCAAAGCCAAACGTGTTATTGAACGATTTTTAGACCGATTAGGGTTGCCCATTAACAGTGATACCACCATGGCAGCATTGACACGGGTGGTTAACTTGCGTGAAGATGCGTTGGAGCAAGTTCTACAAAAAGAGGGCTTCTCCCAAGAGGAGATTGTTGCCAAAAAAGAGGAGGCTTATCTTTTTGTTCGGGACATGCACCTGTTGCGACATGAGTATTTTATTGCGTGGATCAAAGAGAGGAATCTCTTAACCCCTTTTTATCAAGCATTGATTGAGGGGGTACATAACATTGGAGAGTCGATCAGTACGTGGCAGTCAGCATGGACAGCCCATATTATCAATGGGGTTAATCGTGAGCTAATGGATCTCTATCATGGGGATGAAAAGGCTATTTTTGAGATGCTTCAAGAAGAGGATCTATTGGATCTTGATCCCAATGGGGTGGTGGGTGATCGTTGTTATTCCGTTTTGGTCAAGGATGATAAAGGTGCATACCGTAGTATCGCCTATAGCAATGCTTTCTCCGATGAGGTCTCCGAATTGGTATCGGTCATTGAAGACTGTATTGAGTTACTTAGTGTTGAAAAAGATGACGTTTTTGGACAAAAAGATGAGTGGATTCACTACTTTGTCTCTCTTAAAAAAGCATTTGCGACAACAGAACCCAAAAAGCTCATTGGTTACTGGGCAAATGTTGATCGGGCATGGATGAAGATCACCACTCCCATTCAGGTGGGACATCCCCTAGAGTATTATGAGGATCACTTCCGAAAGGCTGTGGCACTGGAGTGGGATTTGAGAATTGTTAATCCCAAACTCCAACGTGGCTCTATGACCCGAGAAAATATTAAAAGCTTTTCACGTAAACTGGCAGAGGAGTTGGGGGAAGATGCCCTTGCCACCATCGAAAAAAACAGCCTTCAAGTGGATGAAACCCAGCTCTATATTGGGCAACCCATGCTCTATTATGGTGCAGAGTTCAACGGTCTCTTTTCGGCTCAGGTGGTACCCAATGATGAGCAGGTCTCCTCAGAGATGGGCAAAAAGATCTTTGCCTATGCTGATTTTGTTATGGAGAGTAAAAAATCCAAGCCCATCATGCAGCTCAGTGTCGAGACGATGGGACTTCCCTTTGTTCAAGAACAACGCAAATTGGTACAAGAGCGACCTGAGCTTTGGCAAGAGATCTATGATCTCTCCACCATTGGTCATGAGTTTGGGCATATTTTGTGGATTGATGGGAATACCGAGATGATTATGAACAGTTCGGGACAGTTCAAAAATATCGAAGAGTTCAAAGCCACCACAGGAGGCTTGATGGCATTTTTTGAGCATGAGCGACAAGAACTCAAAAAACATATGGTTGATGATCTGGTCTCACGTGCTGTGGGGTTAATGGCATGGCGAGAGGTGGGCGAGGTATTACCCTACTACTGTGAGGGCTTAATCCATCTGGATATTCTCTTTGGCTCAGGAGTGATTAGTTATGATGGCAAGATCAATATTCATTATGAACATTACGATGATATGAAAGCCTCCTATCGTTCAGCCTATCGACTCTTGGCTCAGAGTTATGTTGATAAAGTGGATGCCAACTTCTATCTTGGTAAGTTTACCAAAAGAGTAGAGGGGATCTATCTACCCATCAATCCAGAGATTGAACAGTTTGTGGAAGCCTACTACCGACGTTACAAGGAGATTGGTCAACAGGTTTATACCCCTTAGTTATTAAGTGCTATTTAAGTATAATTTTAACAAAAAAAATTATAAGGCACAGAAACAATGAGTAAACTTTTGGATATCAATATTAATGAGCAACTGCTAGAGATTTTGGGTCAATTTGATATGAAGCTTGAAGCTGTAGAGGGGTATGAGGGCTACAATTTCGTGGATGGACTCTTCCCTGGGATTGGGGCTCAAGCATTTGAGATGGAGCGTTTTGAATCTTCAGTGGTGGTGCAGGTGGATATCCATATTCTCCTTCCCAACCAAAATATTGTAGAGTCTTTTGTGGGGCATGCTCCGAGTATTGAAGAGGCAGTGGCTGAGTGTTTTGAACAGTTTGAAGTAAACGTCTTACATACCCTTATCATGGCATTTTGGAACAATGCCAAAAAGGTTGATAATGGAGTAGGTACTGATATTTGGGAGATCAATGGTCACCGATGGCAAGCGGTTATTAGCAACTATGGCTACCGAGGAACAGTACCTCTTGGAGAGGTGATAGAGGATACCGATATGATGTACAATGCGATTGAATCTCATATCAAATCATTGCCCCTAGATCAAGATGTTTATGCTTTTAGAAATGTCTACACCAACATTGGTGATGGACAAACGGTCACAGAATCGCTTATCAACAATGAACCTGATCTCGAACTGGAAAGTAAAATCTCCAACCTTCCTTGGAAAGTATTGGATAGTTATTACAGTGTGCGTAATTTTATTTTGGTCATGCGATTGGCTCCTGAGGAGTAAGCACTAAGAGGGGTTATCCCCTTAGTTGTTGCTATCCATTGTGGCTAATTTTTTATTGATATACTGACCAAAAAGGCGATTGTAGAGTTTTTGGACTCTTCGATCATTGAGCTTTTTCCCATCCAAAGAGGAGGATTGTACACAAAAGCTTGTCTCTCCTACATGGGCAAAAAGTATTCGATGTGATCCTCTAAGTATAATCACTTTTCCTCCCCCACTGAGTGCATCAATCTGATTGAGTTGTTGGGCGGCGTGGTTGCAGTTGAAGCTTTTTTGGTGGATAAAACTCTCTGCATGAATACGCTGTTCAAGATCAAAGGAGGTCTCTTTTGGGATGGCTTTGATACAATCTTGGTGGTTGCTGTATGTCATGAGCTTTTCAATAAGAGGATCTTTTTCTTTGGTCGATGCTTTTGATTTAAGTTGCTCTAGTAGACTCTCTCTGTCAAGCCACTGTGGGACACCAGCATCATAAAACTCCAACGGAATGGGACAGCTATCTTGAGCCAAAGAGGTGAGGGTAAGTGCGAAAATGAGGGCGGTTTGTTTGATCAATGGATACATGGGATACTCCTTATTTATGATATAGTATTGGTAATTTATTATATAAAATTATTGTGATTAATCATGGAATGAGATTTGAATTCACAATTTTATGTTAAAATGGGAGAAAAAAGGGAAAATTATGAAACAATCTTATCTAATTCTGATCGTATTTGGACTGCTCTTTTCGGCGTGTGGTTCCAAAAATAATAGTGCTACTTATGGGGTAGCTTCCCCTCCTACTACGGTGAGTGTCTCTTATAGTGATCCTTATGCTCAAACCGTTCCTGTATCTCGTCGTGTGGTCTCTACGTCTGCTTCTATTAATGTGGAGGTAGATAAAGTTAAGGAGGCATATAAAAAACTCCTTACCGTGGTCAAAGAGATGAATGGGTATGTTGAAAATGATAATATTATGGAGGAGGATGGACACTATTATGCCCGTGTGAAAGTACCTTCTGCGAAGTTGGAACCTACTTTGCAAAAGATAGGGACATTGGGGGAAATCGTCTCCCAATCCATCCACAAACAAGATGTGACAGAGGGACTTTCAAGTGATGAAGAGCGACTCAAAAATCTAAAACTTTTTCGGAATAGAATGAAAGCCTTATTGGATAAAAGTACTCAAATAGAAGATATATTAAAGATTGAACGGGAACTCAATCGGGTACAAACCCAAATTGATATGATAGAGAGAAATCTCAAACGTCTACAAGGATCAGTAGAGATGTCCCCCATCCAAGTACGACTTGATGAGAAGACCATCTATGGACCTTTGGGTTATATCGGTCATGGCATTTGGTGGGCTGTTAAAAAGCTTTTTGTGATTCGTTAACTGATGGACTTCATCCACACACTCATTGACATTATTGTCAAGATTGTCACCACCATTATTGATTTTATACGCTGGTTGGTGGGTTAGTTCATAAAAAGAAGATAATAGACTCCCCACCCTGTCAGTGACATCAAAACAATGGCGATGTTGGTCACCCATGTCATGCGTCGATGGGTTTCACTAAAACGCCCAGGAAGTTCTCCTGCTTTTTCTGCTTTGAATGAGAGATAAATGAGTCTTCCCCATACCACCATGGCTCCCGTGGCGATGGCAATATGGAGGATAAGAAATCCAATGACCAACCCATCAGAGACATCAGTATAGGTGAGGTATTTTTGAATCCCACCATCTATGCGTACACCTACTTCAAAAAAGAGTACCACCAACAAGGTTATTACAAAGAGTGCCACTTGGGTAATCTTGTGCCATTTGAGTTGTTTTTTGATGGCAAGAAAAATACTACCATAGACCAGCAGGGGAAGCAGTACCACAATGAAGGTGACAATGTCCATAAACAGCGGGGCTTTTGTCCCAAAGAAACCAGCTTCAAACATCTAAGACTCCTAAAATTTAATTTTGGATGATTATAATCAAACTAGCTAAATCCTAAATGAAGAGAAAAGTTGATAAAATTCTCCTAAAAATTAGGCAGGTAGTGTAGTATGAAATTTGTATCCATTGTAATTGGCTCCAAGAGTGATTATGCCGTCATGAGTGAGTGTGCAGAGACACTTAAAAAGTTTGGTGTCCCCTATGAGCTAATTATCTCCTCAGCCCACAGAAGCCCAGAGAGAACCAAAACCTACATCAAAGAAGCAGAAGCCAAAGGGGCTCAGGTCTTCATCGCAGCAGCAGGCATGGCAGCTCACTTAGCAGGTGCCTTGGCAGCGAGTACCAC
>Ga0256828_1001984_pt1 | contig 12480 bp, 14 predicted proteins | sample CV88metaG_FD_185993 | JGI IMG/M metagenome (GOLD analysis project Ga0256828, IMG submission 185993) | Hydrothermal vent microbial communities from East Pacific Rise, Pacific Ocean - CV88 | ecosystem: Environmental > Aquatic > Marine > Hydrothermal vents | place: Pacific Ocean: East Pacific Rise... | reverse complement strand
CAACAGCTCAATGAATTAACACAATCTTTTATTTAAGGCTAAAAAGCCTTAAATAATGCTCTAGTTTAATTCAGGAGCTGGAGTTTTTGATGTTGATGCTGGAAGCATTGGCATTTCAATATTTGGTTTTCTACCATCGAGTGCTTTTAAGAAAGTTTCAATCGATTTTGTCTCTTTAGCAGAGAGTTTTTTACCTAATTGAATACGTGCCATCTCGTTGATTGCACCTCTTAAAGTTTTGATTTTACCATTGTGGAAATATGGTGCCGTTTGGTTAATATTTCTAAGTGTTGGTACTCTTACCATACCATTTTTATCACCTTTGAAATCACCCACATTCATATATTTATATTTTGCAGTAACATTAAGAACATTCATCTCACCACCAAGACCTAGACCATTGTGACAAGATGCACATCCAACTTTAATAAACGTTTTTAAACCTTGTTTCTCCTCTTTTGTAAGAGCGTTTTTATCCCCATTTAAAAAGTCATCATATCTACTTGGAGTAACTAAAGTTCTCTCAAAAAGTCCAATCGTATCTGTAATTTTTTCAAATGAAACTTTTACATCATCACCATACGCTTTTTTAAACTCTGCTACATACTCTGGCATAGAGTTTACAGTTTTACTTACATGACCTTTTGTTGCAGCCATCTCTGGAGAAGCTTGGATTGGACCTTGTGCTTGATCTTCTAAATCTGGACTTCTTCCATCCCAAAATTGTTTTGCGTTAAATACAGCATTATAAACAGTTGGTGAGTTTAAGTGGTGAGGGTTCATTGTCCATTTATGACCAATAGCAGCCTCAACGCCATCATCTCCACCTTCACTTAGATTGTGACAAGTGTTACAACTAATAAGCCCACTTTTTGAGAGTCTTGGATCAAAGTAAAGTTTCTTACCAAGTTCTACTTTCTCTTTTGTAATTGGATTTTTTGGATTATCAATTAACTTTAAAAGTGCAGTTTGCGACTGTGGAATTGGTTTAAGAGCAGCATTTGCTGCATCTTGAACTAAAGATGATGCCATCATTAACGATGAACCTAAAACAAGAGATGTTACTATTTTTTGCATATATAAACCTTCTAAAAAATATCTAAGGATAATTTTTTTCCTTTGTAAAATTGTATCTACAATAGCCTTAAAGGAAAATTATTATCTTTTACTAATTTTTAGTTAATGCAGTTAGGACAGATACCATTAAAAACAATGGCAGTTTCTTCTATGTGGTAGTGGCTTTTTTGTGTAACCTCATCAAGTAACGAAGTTGTGTTTAAATTTACATCCACAATAGCATTACATTTTGTACAAACAACATGAGCATGTTGCTCTTTTGTAAGCTCATAAACACTTTTTTGGTTTGGAATTTTTACCTCACTTAAAAAAAGTGTTTCACACATTTTATGGATATTTTTATAGATTGTAGCAAGAGAAAGAGATGGAAATTTTTGTTGCATAAATTTATAAAGATCATCAACATTCATATGCCCATGTTTATAAAGCAAGTCCACTATCTCTAAACGCTGTGGTGTTACTTTTAAACTATGGTTTTGTAAAGCTGCTATATAATCCATCTTTTCTCTTTTGTGTAATATTTTTTCGCATTTTAATAGATTGTGCCATAGAAATAACTTAACAAACTGCACTAATCTTTTTACACTAAAGGTTTTTAACAACATATTTCATTATAATTTCACTACAACTACTAAAAAGGAAAAAATATGGCTACAACACCATTAACATCAGCAAATTTTGAGCAAACATTAAAAGAGAACGATATCGTAATTATTGACTTTTGGGCACCATGGTGTGGTCCTTGTCAAGCTTATGGTCCTGTATTTGAAAAAGTTTCTGAACAATTTCCAGATATTGTATTTGCAAAAGTAAATACTGAAGAGGAACAAGAGTTAGCTGGATACTTTCAAATCCGTTCTATCCCAACTACAATCATTTTACGTGAAGGTATTGGTGTATTTCAACAATCTGGTTCACTTCCAGAAGAAGCACTAGTAGATGTACTAGGGCAAGTAAAAGCACTAAATATGGATGATGTTCGCAAAGAGATTGAAAAACAAGCTGCTGAACAACAAGCATAAATAAAAGTGGGACTTACCCACTTTTACCAATAATATCCTAACCTCATCCCAAATCCACTCTCGTTTGTTGAACCAACTCCATAAAAATAACTTCCCATCATAAACCAAGACTCTGTAAGTAAATATTTACCATATAAAGTTACATCTTCATAGTTATCTTCACCTTTATAGCGACTTTGTGTTGTACTATAAGAAAGGCTTAAATAGCTATCTTTTGTTATCTTATTACCTAATCCTAAAGAGAAAGAGCTACTATTTTGATACTCAAAATAATCTGAAACATCCTCTACAGCTACAAAGGCATAATTCGCAAATAAAGTTGTATCTGCTATAGCATAAGAAAAAGAGAGAGAAAATGTATAGTCTATATTGTCTGTTGTGTTAGTATCACTTGGTGATGTTGGTAAAATAGCTCCAGCAGCAACATCAATAACAATATTTTCAAAAGGGAGTAACTCATAGCCAAATGCAACTTTTGTATTTCCCATTTCACTAGATGTTTTGGAATCGTTATAGGAACTACTTAATGTTGCACTATAGTTTTTATAAAAATAATCTGCTTGGAAAGAGGTTGTAGTTGTTGAAAAGTTTGTAGTTGCATTAATCTCTGATGTTGCCAAAGAGAGTCCAACAATAATATCAAAATGGTGAGGGGAAATAAGTGATTTAACAGAACAACCACTACGATCTACAATATCCATAAATGGTGTATCTAAACATTCATCAATACTATCATCGACACCATCAAGGTCATTATCTTCATAGCTAAAAAGTGAGATACTCACTAAAAGAACTAAAAGCCACTTTAACCTCATCTTCTTGAGTCCTTAAAACGATCTTTTTTAGACTCTTGTTCAAAAGTATCACGAACATCTTTGGAAACTTTCTCTAGCTCTTTCTTCTGTACATGGTCTTGAAATTTTTCTTGATTATCCATTAACTCTCTATGAGCTAAATGTAAAGAATCTAACCCATGCATAATATGAGAATGAACAACATGTTCCATAGAACTATGATCAGAGAGAGTATGAGGTGCTATTTTTGCTCTTAATCTTCTAATTGCTCTCATACGTTGTTGACTATTAAGCTTTGCAATACTCCTTTTAAGATTATTCATCAATTCTAATCTTTGTGCAGGAGGCGCACTCTTAATAGCTACTATACGCTCATCTAAAGTGTATGCAAAACTATGTGTAGCAAAGAGAAAAAGAAGAGTCAATGCTATAACTCTTTTCATCTTCTTACTTCTTTATTATTTTTTTGATAGAAGAAGTATGCCATAAAAGTGTCACCCCTTTGTGAGCTGTAATTTAAAAGTTGTACCAACACCAACCTCACTCTCTAACGAAATTGCTATATGCAACTCATCACACAATTTTTTTACAATATGAAGCCCAATTCCAACACCACGCTCTTGCTCTTTGTAAAAACGCTCAAATACTAAATGTGGATTTTTTATCCCTTTACCTGTATCTTTAAAAATAAGCTCATTTGTTTGTTTATCATATTTTATTAAAACTTTACCATCTTTTTTATTGTATTTTGCTGCATTTGTCAGTAAATTTTCACACACTCTACTAAAAGCATTTATATTCATCTCTAAAACAACATCAGAGGGGATATCTATCTCAAATGTTATAGTTTTATAGTTAGGCTCAACCAAAGCCACTTTTTGCTCTATAAACTCTTTTAAATGAAACTGTTGCTTTGTTTGTTCATATTCAAATAAATAAGCCTTTAAATTCTCTTGCAACATCATAATAGTAGCAATAGCTTGTTCAAAACGTTCAATTTTCTCATTATTTGGACATTCACTCTTTAACATAAAACTATTTATACGTAAAGAGGAAAGAGGGGTATTAAAATCATGAAGTAGATCTTTAATAAACTCTTGCGTTAAAAGTAAAGCTTGACGTAAAGGGTAGAGTGAATAGTATGCAAAAAAGAGTGAAAGTAATAAAACTACTACCATTACGCCAATATAATAAAACACGATTGTTGTAAAAATTTTACTTTTTAAAAGATCATATTTTTTATTCTCTAATGAGATAGCAAGATAATAACTTGCATCACTAAGGGGATAAAAACTCTTTAAAGCTTTTGGTGTTTTGTAGAGTTTATATGGTTCTTGTTTTGCTATTTGCTCAAAATCGATTTGAAATTTTGGACACTTTAAATCAAAACTACAAACACGCATCTGCGTAAAAAGTTGCTCATCTAACTTTTTCACCTCTTGCTTATAGTAAAATGTGAATAACACACTTACTAAAATCCCCATGGAGCTAAAAAAGAGTACAAAACCTTTTATTAGAGATTCAAGCTCAACTCTACTCAAGTGTATAACCCACCCCACGGACATTTTTAATCTCAACACCAAGTTTCTTTTTTAACTTTGCAATAGCTGTACGCAGTGCAGAAGGGGATGGATTTTCCATCACATCATAAAAAAGCTCCCTATCTACGACCTGATTTTGTAAGAGAAGTTCTAAAAACTTTAATTGTACATCACCTAACGAGAGAATCTCTCCATCTTTTGTTGCAATATGCTTTGCTGGGTCATACTCTATATCTTTATAAGAGAGTTTTTTACTTTCTGGTTGAGCAAGTTTTGCATTTACACGAATTAAAAGTTCCATTGGATCAAATGGTTTTTTTATATAATCATCTGCTCCAAGTGCAAATCCTTTTGAAATACTCTCTAAATCAACTAAAGCACTTATAAATATAGTTGGCGTTGCATCTTGTACATTACGTAATGCTTCTAAAAGCTCAAAACCATTCATATTTGGCACATTAATATCAAATATATAAAGATCAAACTTATTTTCATAAGTCACTTCACTCGCTGCATCACCATCTAAAACTAATGTTACCTCATATCCTTGTGTTTCTAAAAGTTCTTTAACACTTATACTAAGTAAAGGATCATCTTCTAATAATAATATCTTTTTCATAACGGAAGTATAGCAAAAGAGTAGGTAACACTTAGCTCACACTTTCTTGCTATAATTCTCCCAGCAAATCAAAAAAAGGATTTAAAAATGAAAAATTCAACAAAAAAAATGATCGCACTTTCACTAGTGACAGGAACATTTCTAGTTGGTTGTGGTAGCTCAAGTTCAGATGATACAACAACTCAAGCAACAGACTCAACTACAGTTACAAAACAAGCAAAAACTTTTAGTGGTGTTGCATCAGATCCAGAGCTTCAAGGAGCAACGGTATTTTTAGATGCAAATGAAAATGGTACATTAGATGCAGGTGAACCAAACGCAACAACAGATAATAATGGTGCTTATACATTAAAAATTACAAAAGATCAAATTGGTAAACCAATTATTGTACTTGGTGGTGTAGATAAATCTACAAAAGAGGATTTTACAGGAAAATTAACTGTTTTAACTGAAGATGGAGCAGAAACTGCAAATATTACACCTCTTACAACCCTTGTTCATCAATATAAAATGGATAATCCAGATATGGACTTAGATGCTATTAAAGCAGAACTTGCTAATAAACTTGGACTTGATAGTCCAGATGAACTTGATGCTAACACAGCAGCAACAGGACAAGAAAAAGCTCTTAAAGTAGCACTAGAGATTGAAAAAGTCGCTCAACTTATTCAAGATAATGCTAAAAATGTAGATACTACAAAAGTATATGATTCTCTTGTAGCAAAACTTAAAGGTGGTGATAGCAATCTTTCTGCTGCATTAGATAGCGTTGCAGATCAACATATTAGCGACGAATTAGCTAAGGAAAAAGTAAAAGATCTAAACCATGAACTAGAAAAATTAGATCATAAACAATTTGCAAATAAAGATGCACTTGCTTTAAGTGTTGAAAATATTGATGATGCTATTAAAAAATGTAAAGATAAATCAGAATTAGACAAAGATTTAGCACATGATGATGCAATGATGGTAAAAGATAATGATGCTGTAAAAAAACTTCAAGAAGAAAAAATGCTTAAACATTTAGGTCTTGAAGATTTAAGTGACGAAGAGAAACAATCTGTTTTAGCTCAAATCAATCTTGATGATGATCCTAAGCATATTGAAGATGAGATTCATAATGGAAAAATGGAAGGTTTAGACTCTACAACAAAATCTGACATGAAAAGAGATGCATTTTTTAAAGCACTTGGTCTTAATACATTAGATGATAAAACACTAGAAACATTAAAACAAAAATTTGCAGATGCAGATTTTGATTTCACTCAAGCTACACCAAAAGATGTTGCAGATAAAATCAATGATGATGAATTTATGGGTGATGATGCAAAATTCAATAAAACTGTAAGAGATGCTCTAACATTTGATATGAATAGCCTCACAAAAGGCCATAAAGGTAATGATAAAGAGGATAAATAATCCTCTTTATTTAATATAAGAGCAACAGTAATCTGTTACTTTTGTAATTTTTAAATCAAATGAAGAGTTAGCTGGTACTTCAAAAGTTTCTGGAGTATTGAGTTTTTTCCACTCTTCATTTGGTAACTTAACCTCTAGCTCTCCACTTAAAATTTCCATAATTTCAGCAGCTTCAGTACCAAAAGTGTATTCACCAGGAAGCATAATACCAAGCGTTTTTATCTCACCATCACTAAACTCTACAGTTCTACTTGTTACTTTACCATCGTAGTAAATATTTGCCTCTTTTGTAACTGTTACATTTTCAAATTTTGCCATTATTTTTTCCCTTGTAGTTTAAGTCGTTGAGAGTGGGTTATAGCTACTGCTATAGCATCAGAGATATCCATAGGTTTTATCTCTTTTTTTATATTTAAAAGTCTTCTAACCATAAAGTTTACTTGCTCTTTTGTAGCTTTACCTTTACCTGTTAAAGCTTTTTTCACCTGCAATGCAGTGTATTCGTGAAACTGCCCAAACTCTAAAAGCAATTTTAACATAATAGCACCACGAAACTGGGCAAGTTTAATAGTAGTTGCTGGGTTATGTGCATAAAAGATATCTTCCATCGCTACTTCATCGATTTGATGATTCTCAAACAATCGCTCCAACCCCTCAACCATTTGTGGAATTTGAAACTGTAAATCTTCTGCTTTCATTTTAATAAGACCAGCCTCTAAAAGAGCAATCTTTCCGTTTTGAAGGGTAATAAGCGCATACCCCATATTTCGAGTTCCTGGATCAATTCCTAAAATTGTCATTATTTTTGTACAAACTCATTAATATTTGTCGTATTTGCAACTCTATAAAGCTCTAAAAGCACCTTATATGTTTTTAAACGCTGCACCATAATATCTCTTTTTTTCTTCTCTACGTCAATCTTCATAAGAAGTGTCAAACGGTCAATATCATTTTTATGAGTATCATTTAGTTGTGCATATTTTTCATACACATAATTAAGCTCATTTTGTAAAATAGAGATATATTTTTGATTGTATATAAAAAGATTATAAAGATAATCTACTTTCTGTTCCAAATTTTCCTTAATAGAGGCTTTTTCTATAAAATATCCATTTCTACGAATAACATTGAAGTTGTTTTTTGTCTCTTTCCCAAAAGGGATACTTAATTCAAATCCAACTTTATCATACCAACCAATACTATCCTCTTTTGTAAATTCAGAAACAACTTTCAAATCTATAGCATCTAAATAGTTTGTATCAATTGTTGTTAATTCTATTTTCTTATGAATAAGTTGTAAACTTGGATTATTTTTAACAACAAGTGCATTAAATTGATCTTTAGGTATCAATGAAACAGCTTGAATATTATTTAAAAAGTTATAAAGTACTCTATCTATTTTTGAGCGAGTTTGTATCTTGTAAATATCTTTTAATACTTTAACATTCTCTAACTGCTCTTGAAGATGTTCTACATCCCATACTGTTGTATGTGCATCTTGAAGATAAATATCACTATGTTGAAGAAGTTTATTGTAAAGCTTTTGAGCTACAAGTGTATATCTATAGTTAATTTCACTCTCCATAAACTCCACTCCATACAATTTTTCTTCATAATTTTTTTGTAAAAGAGCACTAAGATGTTTTAAATAATTAACTTTTTGAAAAATTTTCTTTTGCTTTTTCTTCTTTTGCATATAGAAGTAACCATTTTTCAAAAGATTTAATTTCAAGTTCATAGTATATTGCCAATTTGAACCTCTTTTATATTTATCATGCGATTCACCTACATTTTCATATACACTCATACCAAAAGTTAAACCTTCAAGGTAATTCTGTTTTTGGAGGTCTAAAGAATTTTGCGTATAATTTTTTTGATATAACTCTTTAAGAACAGCAATGGAATTACCATCATAAGAGTTATTACCATCTCCAACATGATATTCTAAATCAAAGAAAGAATCTAAATTATATTGATTAAAATTGATTAAACTTACATTATCATATTTATTTTGAGCATCTTCATAAATAAATCCATTAAGATCCTCTAAACCTAAATGTTCTAAATGATCAACTTTACTCGTCGTATTCAATTCCACATAAACAGGTTGAGGTTCCATTGTTACTACAGGTTCTTTTTTTTGAATAGAAGTAACTTCTAGTTGTTTCTTTTTTAATTTTACAGAGGATGTGGGAGTGATTTGCTTTGTTTGCTTTGGTTTTTGTGTTGTTAAAGAATCAAGTGTTACTTTATTTGCAAAACGCTCTTTTTTTGTAGAGACCACATAAGCACCATTATATTGAGCATATGTCGTAACAAGTGCATTTTTAGCATCTATTTTTTTCTCAAAACACCCACAACGAAGTGTCATAAAATTACGAGATTCAAATAAAATACACTCACTATCTGAGTAATGATAACGCTTTTTTAAGTATTTTGCATTCTCTTTTTTAACAGTCACAAGACCAACAGAATAGCAAGTATCTTTTTGTTTTGCTAAAAGTGTAGTTGAAAAAACTAACGATGCCGGAAGTAAAAATCTAACAAGCACAATAAACTCCTTAATAGGGTTTATTGTACTATAAAATTACTAAATTATAACTATACTATTTACCCTTACGTGATTCACGACGACGGTCAGATTCTTTAAGGAATTTTTTACGAATACGGATATTTTCAGGAGTGATTTCAAGAAGTTCATCATCTTCAATCCACTCTAGGGCACGCTCTAAACTCATCTCTTTATGTGGAACAAGTTTAATCGCTTCATCTGCACCAGAAGAACGTACATTTGATTGTGCTTTTCCTTTAATTGGATTAACAACAAGGTCATTTGCACGTGCATGTTCACCAACAATCATACCCTCATAAACTTTTGTTTGAACGCCAACAAAAAGTACACCACGATCTTGAATATTAAAGAGTGAGAATGCTAAAGTTTCACCATCTACCATTGAAACAAGAGCACCATTTGCACGAGACTCAACACCACCACTATATGGACGGAACTCTAAGAAAGAGTGGTTCATTACACCTTCACCTTTAGTATCAGTTAAAAACTGCCCTCTAAAACCAATAAGTGCACGAGCAGGAATCTCAAACTCAATACGTTGGAAACCTTGTCCCATTGGAAGCATAGATTTCATCTCAGCTTTTCTTTTACCAAGACGCTCAATTACAGTACCACTTAAATCTTCAGGAACATCAATAACTAAGTGCTCAAATGGCTCACATTTAACACCGTTAATCTCTTTAACAATAACCTCTGGACGAGAGATAGAAAATTCATAACCCTCACGACGCATATTTTCAGCAAGTACTGTAATTTGAAGCTCACCACGACCACTTACTTTAAATTTACCCTCACCAATAGTCTCAAGCTTCATTGCAACGTTTGTACGCATCTCAGCTTCAAGTCTATCTTTAAGTTTGTTTGATGTTACATGTTTCCCTTCTTGACCTGCAAGCGGAGAATCATTTACTGCAAAAATAACTGTAAGAGTTGGCTCTTCAATGTGCATAGGATCAAGTGCTACAGGGTTGTTTGCATCTGCAACTGTATCTCCAACGTCAACTGTTTCCATACCAGCAAATGCTACAATATCACCAGCTTCAGCTTCTTCAATTTCCATACGGTTAAGTCCGTGAAAACCAATAAGTTTAGAGATTTTACCTTTTACAACTTCACCATCAGCTTTAGCAAGTGCAACATTATCACCTTTTCTTACTGTACCGTTAAAGATACGGCTAATACCAATTTTACCTACATAGTTATCATAATCTAGTGTGAAAACTTGTGCTTGAAGATCATTTGCAGCATCTCCCTCTGGCTCAGGTACTTCGTTAATAATCGCTTCAAAAACACATTCAAAGTTACCATCTGGCTCTGCCATATCTACTTTTGCAATACCATCACGAGCAGCAGCATAAATTACAGGAAAGTCTAGTTGATCATCGTTTGCACCCATATCTGCAAAAAGATCAAACATCTCATCTACAACACGTTCAGGCTCTGCTGAAGGTTTATCGATTTTATTTACAACAACAATTGGTTTTTTACCAAGTGCTAACATTTTTTTAACAACAAATTTTGTTTGAGGCATAACACCTTCGTAAGCATCAACAAGTACTAAAACGCCATCAACCATTTTAAGTACACGCTCAACCTCTCCACCAAAATCGGCGTGGCCCGGAGTGTCAATAATGTTAATTTTATAGTCTTTATAACGAATAGCAGTATTTTTTGAAAGAATTGTAATTCCACGCTCTTTTTCAAGATCGTTACTATCCATTGCTCTTTCATCGTGTTGTTCATGTGAACCAAATGTACCAGATTGCTCTAAAAGTCCATCTACAAGTGTTGTTTTACCGTGGTCAACGTGTGCGATTACGGCAATATTTCTAATCTTTTGCATATAAGGGTTTCCTTTATATTTGGGAAATTTTTCGCGATTATACCTAAAATATACTAAAACTTTCCCCTACCTTTTTGCAAAAGCTCTATTTAGTTCCTCTAATTTATCATTAATTTGAAATGCCAAGTTTCTATAGAGTTTCACTAAAGATTGTGCAGTAAAAGGGGAAGCTTCATCATCAATACAAAATAGAAGAAGCGTTGCTTTTTGTGAAGCACATACAACACTTGCATTACGTTTCTTATGAAAAAGAACTCCAGACTCTCCAAATACTTCACCAGCATGCAAAGAGGAGAGATAATTTTTATCATAAAAAACTTGACACTCTCCATCAATAATAAAAAAAACCTCTTTAGAATCTTCTCCTTGCTTTACAACATAATCTTTATGTGAATAAGTCACAAATTTTACATCATAAACAAGAGCTTTTAAATGGAGTGGATCAATATTTTTAAAAATAGAGATTTTATCTCGAACACTTAAAAGTTTACGTAAACTTTTAGAATCTGGTTTTTGCTCTATTGCTTGAGTGAGTTCTATAAACTTATTAAGATCATCAAGTGTATATTCAGTATGTTTCATTTAAAAACCTTTAAACATTGTTCTAAATAGCTATATTCTGTAGATAATGGAAGAATAATTTCTAATCGAGACTCAATAAATTCTTTTGAATTAAAATAATTCAAATTTAAACGTTTTACTAAACTAGGAGAACGAGTCTCAATATTTTGCCACATCATTGCATCTAAATAAAAAATCTTTGTGTTTAAGTAACGTGATAAAAGCATAAGATACTCAAATCTTTCCATATAAAACATCTCTTTAAATTCGTGCATAATTATATTTTGGAGTTTTTTAAAGTTATTCACACTCTTTTGCAAATCCTCTACCTCAATAGGAAGACCACTCATCTGCTCTTGATAGTATTTTATCTCATTTTTAAAATGCTTCAAAAGTGTAGATTCTTCTACAACATATTGATGTGCTTGTTTATTAATATCTATATTTTTTAACTCCGTAAAAATCTCATATAAACCTAGAACATCTGTATAGAGCTTTACAAATGTAATATCAAAAACTTTTGGATCAAGATTTTTGAAGTAAGTTATATGATGTTTGAGATACTCCATAAGCACAAGATAATTCTCTTGTGGCTCAATAAGGTTATTTTTTGTAATAAAATCGTTATTTTCTTGTAGCACTACACCATATTCATTAAAAAAAGCGAAGTTGTACTCAAAAATTTCATCTGTGATTGCATCAAAGTCCATACCAAATTGTACTATAATTTCTTTATGAATATAGATAAACTACAACCAATTTTTATAGCACTTCAAAAACACAACATCACACCCATTATTGTTGGTGGATGGGTTAGAGATATGCTTTTACATAAAGAATCAAAAGATATCGATATAGAACTTTACAATGTGAATAACTTTGCTAAACTTGAGGAGATTTTACAAGAGTTTGGCAGTTGCAATATTGTTGGAAAACAATTTGGTGTTTTAAAACTCAACTACAAAAACCTAGAACTTGATTTTTCACTCCCACGCACAGAATCTAAAAGTGGCATAGGGCATAAAGGGTTTA
>Ga0256828_1001983_pt1 | contig 12480 bp, 12 predicted proteins | sample CV88metaG_FD_185993 | JGI IMG/M metagenome (GOLD analysis project Ga0256828, IMG submission 185993) | Hydrothermal vent microbial communities from East Pacific Rise, Pacific Ocean - CV88 | ecosystem: Environmental > Aquatic > Marine > Hydrothermal vents | place: Pacific Ocean: East Pacific Rise... | reverse complement strand
GTTACTGGCATACCTGTATCTCCCCCTACTCTAATGGCTGGTTCTATTGGAATACGTGCAATCACATCGGTGTCGTACTCTTTAGCTACTGGTACAGTCGTTCCCATACCAAAAATGTCTGACTCTGTTTCACACTCAGGACAGATAAACCCTGACATATTCTCAACAATTCCAGCTGTTGGAATGTGAAGTTTTTGGAACATATCGAGTGAACGACGTGAGTCATCGAGTGATACCTCTTGAGGCGTGGTTACAGTCACACCTGCTGTGACAGGTACAGACTGAGCAAGGGTAAGTTGTGCATCACCAGTTCCTGGAGGCATATCAATAACCAATACATCTAGCTCTGACCATAAAATATCTCTTAAGAACTGCTCAATGGCTTTCATAATCATAGAGCCTCTCCAGATGAGTGACTGCCCTGGTTCCATGAGTGAACCCATACTCATTACCTCAACACCATAGGCTTTAAGAGGCTGTACTTTGTTCCCCATAATCTCTGGTTTTTGGTCTGCTACACCCATCATACGAGGAATGTTTGGTCCATAGATGTCAGCATCGAGAAGTCCTACTTTTTTCCCTTGCATTGCCATAGCAATCGCGAGGTTTACAGAAGTCGTTGACTTCCCTACCCCACCCTTACCAGAACTCACCATCACAAAGTTTTTCACTTGTGGAGCAATATTTTTACCACTAACTGAGTTACTCATCTGCTTTGGTGCTTGAGGTGCTTGAATATGCAAATCAATCGTTGTAAAGCCTAACTTTTGTAACTCTTTTGTCATATCATCTTCAATTTGTGCTTTCACTTCTGGTGCAGATGATGTAATATCGACCGATACTATCACACGCTCACTCTCTACTTGGACATCTTTTACAAATCCAAAGGTGACAATATCTTTGGTAAACCCTGGGTAGGTTACATTTTTCAATGCTTCCAATACATTCTCTTGTGTCATAGGTATGACTCCTTAGTATTAATTTTAATCTCCCATTTATACCAAGCAAATCTTAAACTTTCATTAAGTTAGAGGGTTAATTAGGAGTTCTTTAGTCTGATTTAAAAGTGTTACAGAAAGTATCAAGCTTTGAGAAGCTATAATACCCCCTACTATTTTGATAGATACAGGATACCTTTTGTTACAAACAACCCTTATACTCTTAGGTGCTGGACGCTCCTCAAGATTCCAAACTCAAGTCAAAAAACAGTGGCTATATAGTGACGATATACCCTTATGGTTACACGTTGCTGAAACATTTGAAAAGAACCACCCCTTTGCTAAAATTGTTATTGTCTCTAGTGCTGAAGAGATTGCCTATATGCAACACTTCGCCTCCTATACCTATGTTGAGGGGGGAGAGAGTAGACAAGATTCACTCAAAAATGCCCTTGAAGTGGTGCAAACCCCCTATGTGTTAGTGAGTGATATTGCACGCTGTTGTGTACCCAATCGACTCATTCAACGCCTCTTTGATGCCAAAGAGAAGGGAGCGTGTATTGTCCCTGTACTCCCTATGACCGATACACTCTATATGGACAATCTCCCCATTGACAGAAGTGCTGTTCGTGCCATTCAAACCCCACAATTAAGTGTTACTAAACTGCTCAAAAAGGCATTAGATACCTCTGAAGCCTTTACCGATGACTCCTCAGCTATCGCCTCTTTAGGAGAGAAAGTACACTTTGTAGAGGGGGAAGTAACAGCACATAAGCTCACCACCCTTGAAGATATTGCTAAACTACCGTGCCTCAAAGCACCTCGCACAACAAGCCTCATGGGGTATGGCATAGATATTCACCCCTTTGAAGAGGGTAAAGAGATGAAGCTTTGTGGTGTTAGCATTGATGTCCCCTATGGTTTTAAAGCCCATAGTGATGGTGATGTTGCCATTCACGCCCTCATTGATGCCCTCTTGGGTGCTATGGGTATGGGTGATATTGGAGAACTCTACCCCGATACTGATGTGCGTTTTAAAGGGTGTGACTCAACACAACTCCTTGCTGATACACTCAGAAGGGTTCACGCCTATGGTTTCTCTTTAGAAAATGTAGACCTCACTATTTTGGCACAAACACCACGACTTCTTCCCTATAAGACAAAGATGCGACAAAAACTTGCTACACTTTTACACTTAAGACCAAACCGAGTAAATATTAAAGCAACCACTGCTGAGAAACTGGGTTTTGTTGGACGAAAAGAGGGCGTAACAGTTCACGCTGTGGCTCAATTAACCTATTTTAACTGGAAAACATTATGAAAATTATTATTGTAGAAAATGAACTCTATCTGGCTCAAAGCATTGCAGCAAAACTCAATGAAAATGGCTTTGATATTGAAATTTATAGCTCTATTAAAGAGGCGATGCAGAGTGATGGTGATGTCTATCTGCTCTCAACCAATCTTCCTGGACAAAATAGCGCCCCACTCATTACCCAATGTAAAGAGAAGATTGTCATCTTAATGGTAAGCTATATCAATAACGATACTGTCAGTGAACCTCTCAAACTTGGTGCAAAAGATTATATTGTGAAACCCTTTATGATTGAAGAGCTTCTACGAAAGATTGAACACTACCAAGAGTATCAAGAACTCAAACGTCAAACCCACCTCTATCGTGACTATATGGGCAATTTGCTTCAAGATATTGAAACCGACTTTGACACAGCACAACTCAACCCCCCTCTTGTCATTCAAACCAACTATCAACGCCTTGTGGACAAAGTGGTCTTTGAGTATGCCCATACACACAAAAAGAGCCTTCAGTTTCTCCCACTTGGTTCAGAGCAGTGGAAAGAGAAACTCTCTCAAGCCAAACAAGGTACACTCCTTTATATTACAGAGATTCACACCCTTAAAAAGGCTGATAGAGAGTATCTTATTGAGCAGATTGCCCCCTTTGAGTTTATCTTAGCCACCACCACAGAGTTAGAGACACCCTACCCAACCCTCACACTCAATACCGACTCAAAACTCTATGACCAAAATGAGATTTTAACCATTGATGATTATGTCAAATTCATTGTAAACTCATTCCAGTACAAATTCCCTGACACAGAGTTAAGTAAAAAGTTAGGTATCTCACGTAAAAGCTTATGGGAAAAAAGGAAAAAATATGGACTCTTCAAGAAAAAATAGCACCCTCTATATTGACACAGAGGCACTCTCTACACTCGCACTTGTCCAAGCTGGACTCATCTCTCCTGTGGAGAAGTTGATGAATGAAGAAGAGGCAAAGGGTGTAGACAAAACACACTTCTTCCAAGGTGTCCCCTTCCCCTTTGCTTTCATTTTAGCCCCTAAAGGAAAACGTAATGAGCAGACACTCAAACAGCTCCAAAAGGGTGAGTGTGTAGACCTTGTCAATGATGGGAAAAAAGTGGGAGAGTTGATTGTAGATGAGACATTTAACATTGACCCCATACAACGTGTCTATAATATTTACGGTACAGCAGACACCACACACCCTGGAGTAAAAAATACCATGGCACGTCTAGGGAAGATTGCTGTATCTGGGGAGTATCACGTTACCTACCCTCTTATTGAAGACAATATGAAGCGTATTAGACAGATGATTACCAAAACAGGTGCTAAGTTTGTTAGCTCAATGATGATTGCAGCCAACCCTCTTAACCGTGCACATGAGCGTATGATTCGCCAAGCCATTACTGATGCCGATTTATTGGTTATTTTTCTCAGAAAACCCTTTACCAATGAGGGGTTACGCTATGACATTCGCTACAATGCACTCAACACCTTTATTGACAACTTTATCCCTCGCAATAAAGTCCTCATTATCCCCTTTGAGAATACCTATATCTTTGCTGGGTTTAATGAACTCATTCTCGATGCCATCTTAGCCAAGAACTATGGGTGTCAACAGCTTATTATTGGAAAAAACCACGGAGGATTGGGACTCTACTATGACCAAAATCGTCTCAACTCTGTCTTTGACCACTGTAAAAGTATCGATATTCACATTAAAACCGTCGATGAGTATGTCTATTGTGATACGTGTAAAACCCTCGTAAGTACCTCTACGTGTCCTCATGGACAACACCACCACGTACACTACCACTCTGAGTCTATTATGAAACTCATTCAAAGTGGACTCATTCCCCCCTCTATTTTAGTCCGTAAAGAGGTCTCAGCCAATATCTTAGCCTCACTCTTTCCTGAACGTTTTGAGAATCTCCAAGAGATGCACTACTCACTTATGCCAGGGTCTGGACTTTTAGAACAGCAAAGCGAAGAGCAGTTTTACCTCAAACTGATTGAACTCTACCAAACCTCATCACTTACCTAGGAGCAAACAATGACACCACAAAAACTCTTTTTAACCTTTATGGGGGCAGGACTTAGCCCTAAAGCCCCTGGAACAGTTGGCACACTCGCCTCTTTGCCCGTAGGCGTTGGCATACTCTACCTCTTTGGTATGCAAACCCTCTTTATGATGACCTTAGCAATTACCATTATTGGTATCTTTGAGATTAACAAGTATGAACAAGCCACACAGATACACGACCAACAACACATTGTCATCGATGAAGCCTCTGGTATGTGGATTGCACTTATGATTGCCATCTCCACAGCCTCTACCCTCTCTTATAGCTACGCTGAACCCTTAGCCATTGTGCTAAGCTTTGCAAGCTTTAGACTCTTTGACATCTGGAAACCCTCTACAATTGGGTGGATTGATAGAGAGTTAAAAGGAGGCTTAGGTGTGATGCTAGATGATGTCTTAGCTGGTATTGCAGGAGGAATGCTCAGTGTCGTCATACTCAAAGCTATTGCAACACTGCTCTAAAAGGCAAGAGGGGACTACCATGTTCCCTCTTTACATCACCTCTTCTTTGTCTTCAGTTTCTTACTCAAAAAATACTTCTTAGAAGGTGTTATTTCTTCAGTCTATCATGAAACTATAAAGGATAAAGATTATTGGAAGAACTTACCATAAAATGATAGTATTCCAAAATTTGATGATACTTGTTATAATAAAAAAGTAAAGGAATAGAGATTGACAGACTGTACTTTTATACTATGTAACATATATCAATTTTAGCCTTATCTCTAATAATTCACTTATTTAAGTTTGGCTCACTCAATGATTTAGCAATATTTATGAATATAAAAATGCTAAATAAATTTATTACAGGTTTTATAATGTACCATTTTATGATTGCATGAAGAAGACAAACAAGGAGATAAAATATTATGAAAAAACTAAATGAATTAACACTAAAACAAAGAGAAGAACTCTTTAGACAACTTCGTATCTCAATCACCCATCACTCAAATGCAATGGAAGGGACAACTCTCTCTTTTGGTGAAACAAAAGAGTTACTTGAACATGGAAATACTGCTGGAGATAAACCACTCCACGAACAACTTGTAATACTTGGCTTTGCAAAAGCGTATGATGTCATCATTCGTGAAGCTACAAACAAAGATAATATTATTGATAGTAGTTTTATCAAAGATATTCATGCCATTATGTTTGAAGATGCTCTAAAAGTTTCTCCACAATTTGTATCTAAGCCTATTGGAGCATATAGACTAGATGATAGATATATAAAAGGTGTAGATATAAAACTCTCATCTCCAAATAAAATTTCTAATGATATAGAAAATTTACTTTATAGATTTAAGAGTAACAATATGAGTTTAGAAGATATTGCAGAGTTTCATATACTCTTTGAAAGAGTACATCCATTTGCAGATGGCAATGGAAGAGTAGGTAGATTAATAATGGCATTTCAAGCCATACAAAATAATATCGTTCCACCTCTGATTGAGAATGAGCATAGAACTCAATACTTAAAAGCTATCAATGATAAAAATGAACTTTTTAAATTTATAGATGAAAGTATTCAAAACAGTATGAACTTACTAAAATAAAAAATAGTAGTCTATGCACACCCCCTCTCTTATACCTCTAAAAGACGCTGGAGGGCTTTGGTTATCTCTTGGGTATATTGGGCTTGTAGTTTAGGCTCTAGGTGTTTCTCTTTTCTGAGCTTTTGGTGGTATCGCTCAAAGGCTTTTGCACCTCCCTCCTCTAGCCACTCTTGCACAAAAGCTTCATTCTCCTCTAGAGAGATAACAGACTTATCAGCGTGGGAGTGGGTAATCATCTCTTGGGTGTACCACAAAAGTCTTCCTAAGAGCATATAGGGGAAGTTTCGGTTTTTCATAGGTCCAACAACAAATGTTCTGCGTCCCATACGCTCACCTAAGAGTTTCACTTCACTCAACTCATCAAAGCCCATATATGCCCCCACACCTCCAACAATTGCCCCAATAAAACCACCAAGAAGCATGGTGTGTCCTGCAAAGAGTAAGTCTACACCTGCACCTGTAATAGCACCAGAGCTTATCCCTGTCATCAATAGGGCTTTACGTGTTAAACCAAACAAAGAAGCACTCTCACTTGAGAAGAGGTCTAACCCCTCTAGTGGGAGTGGACTCTCTTCACTTAAGAGGTGGTGATGGTGCCAAATTGTCTCTATCTTCTTTTGAGCCTCTCTCTCTAGGCGACGTAGGTGTGCCTCATAGTTCTCTTTTAAAACACTCTCTGCTTTCTCTTTAGAGGCATCTAGGGGTAACTGTTTCTCCTCTATATGACGTAGACTCTCCTCTAGAGTAGAGGCAATCACTTTGGCACTCTGCTTAATACGCTCTTGATAGTAGCGTTCAAACGCTTCAATGGAGGCTTTAACAGGGGCTATCCACTCCTCTTTAAGCTGTGCCATACTCTCTAAAATAGAGAGGTGCTGTTGATGACGTGCAACCATAGGGTTATAGGTGCGTACCATCTTAAAGTAGTGTCCCAATGCACGTTTCCACTCTGTGGCATAATCTTCTGAGCCAATATGATTAATGAGTGCCATAGAGGGTTCACCCGTCCAACGTAAAATCTCCATCTCCACCTCATAAGAGGGGCTATATGGTTTAGAGGCATCAACCACATAGATAATCCCTGCACCTTGCATAATAGCCTCAAGTAACTCCACCTCATCGTGAAACTTTTGATTGTCACGATGAAGAGCAATAAAAGACTCCACAACCTCTTTACGTCGTTGAATCCCCTCATCGTGTGCTTTAAGCCACTGTAAAACAGCCCTTGCACGTTGAAACCCTGGGGTGTCAAAGAGTTCATATAAAATCACATCATCAACCCTCAAAGGGAAACTCCGTCGGTGGGTAGTTGTACCAGGAATATCGGAAATAGCAACGGTGTCATCCATAGCTAAAGAGGATACAATGGTACTTTTTCCTTTGTTAGGGTGTCCGACTACGGCAAATTTAGGGTGTGTTTGTTGATTCATTGATACCACTCCACGCTATCTAATGAGAGAAAAAGCACTTTACGCTTCCATATCTCCTCCTCTCTCTGAGAGGCTTTGTAGCCTTCAGATGGTGTTCCAACAGGGGCTAAGACAACCCGTGTTGCACGCTGGGTTAACCCCTCTAAAAAGTCCATACACTCCATGGTAGGAGGCTCCCACCCTTTGACCAAGAAACAGACTTCACCTGAAACATCTTCTAAGAGTGCCTCCTCTGCCTCTAAAGAGTGCATACCTCCCACACTCTCATACCCCATCGCCTCAAGGGACAACCTCTTTGCTATATGCTCTGCTTCTTCTTTCTCTATCTCCCACGCATAGAGTCTACGAAATAGTCTACTTTGTGTTTTGGGTGTATCTACGACAATAGCGTTTAAATCATACGGTTGACTCAACTGAGGACTTACCTTCTCTTTCTCTATGGCTTGGGTTTGAACACTAGGGCGATAAGGCTCTACAAAGAGTGCTTCTACTTGAGGGTCACTCAAGAGTGCCTCCTCTAAAGCCTTACTATATCCCCAATGCGTCACAACTAGCAGTATCAGACGTAAAAAAATGGCATAAAAGAGGGTACTCATGGCTAAAAATTTCCACCACGCTCCGAGTTGACTCGCCTCTGAGACCATCGCTTCACTCACTTCACCCCCTAGACGAAAATAGTGACTCTTTTGAATTAACTCCAAAGAGGGAACTCCTTCAGGAAACCACCACGACCAAGGAGAGGCGATAAGGCTAAAGAGCCGATGTAATACCTCAGGCTCAATAGAGAGTGTACTACTCCAGACAAAGGCGATATCTCGGCTAAAGACAATCCATAAAAGGGCTATCCAAAGCCCTAAAGAGAAGAACCACGCCCCCTTTTGAGAGAGCATTAAGAAAAACCATCGTTGTACAAATGGGGGAAGTGGATAGGCTTTTCGTTGCTTCTCTATCCACGGAAACATCTCCAAAAGAGGCGATAACCACCCCATAAAAAAAGCCCCCTTTAGAGGGCTTCTCCCTCTGAGGACTAACAACAGACTCACCAAAGAGAAAAAAAGACTCAACAGAGGAATAAACAAAGAGAAGGTTAAAAAATAGAGTAAATTAACAGGTGTATCACCATTATAAGAGAGCAATCCTACCCCACTTCCAATCCCTAAAAGCAGTGCAAGAACAAACCCTAACCCCATAAAGTGCCACCACCCTTTAAGGCGTTCATTAGACGCGTTACAAACCGTTTGACTCCACGTTATGAGCTGATGTAATGCAGAGGGTCTATCTAATCTGTTTTTATCAAAAACCACATCGTGCCTCTTTAATGCACCCTTTTGGCTCTGTAAACATCTCTTAATGGAGAAATAGCGTTCACTCGTCATCACTTACCTCACTTTTTCTTTCGTGATGGAAGTATACTCAAACTAGGCTAAGGAGGCAAATGTTACAGTTTGAAAGAGAAAGTTGAACCTCTCCCCTCTTTACTCTCAATAGACAAACGGCTACGATGCAAGGTCAAAATACTCTTCACAATTGAAAGCCCTAACCCCATAGAGTTATCCCAACTATGTGTACCACTTCGGTAGAACTTCTTTGTTACCTGCTTTATCTCTTCAGGAGAGATACCCACACCCTTGTCAATCACACGCACACCCTTCTTTTTAGAGATATGCACCACCACATCCTCTTTAGAGTACTTTAACGCATTCTCTATAAGGTTTTTTAACACCACCTCTAAGAGTGTTCTATCGGCTTTGACCTTATAAGAAGTTGCCTCTAAGATAACCCCTCGTGTGGGATACTTATCGTGTAGGGAGCGTACCACCTCTTCTGCGAGTAAAGAGAGGTCAAAACGACTCTTATGCAAAGTGGTCTCTCCACTCTCAAACTTATTCCATAAAAGAAGTCGGCTTAGGAGTGCTTCAATCTTATTACCATTGTTATAGATTTTTTCTAAAAACTTCTTCTGCAACATAGGGGGTATCTCTGGGTCATCTACAAGGGTTTGAGAGTAGCCCATAATGGAGGCAATAGGGTTACGAAACTCATGGGCAATGGCTGAGAGCATATCGGCACGTTGACGGTTTTTGAGTTTGAGTTTGGTGTTGTAACGCTGTTTTATCTCTTCACGCTTCTTTGCTTCTTCTAGAAGAGTTAAGAGGTGATGGTTCATCGTCTCAAACTCTTTGGTTAAGAAGTGACGCTTCTCTTTAGAGGCTTCGATGGTATCAAAATCTTCTAAAGAGTGGTTAATCGTCTGTAACTCTCTTTGAATACGTAATGTACCATAGTAGAGTGCCACACCAAAGAGTATAAAAGCGACACTTAAAACACCCAAAGCCCTCCAAAAAGAGGTTGGTGTTGGTAGGCTCACCCAAAAGAGTCCTCCACACAACAGAAAAATCACCCCTCCAAGCGTGAAGAGTCTTACCCCCACATAGGCTTTTAAATCGGGCTGTTTTAACACCTTTTAATACTCCTCTTGTAGTTCTTTTAAGTAGCGTTCAAAATCTTGACTACTGTAATAGCCTGCTAAACTATCTAAAGGTTTTTTCGTTGCACTAAAGAGGTGAAAACTAGGAATAGGACCATGTAGCCCCTCTAGTGCATCCATACTCTGCGTATTCGCTCTTTGAATACGTAAAAGCACATACTTTTGAAGACGCTTTTGCACAGCAGGTCTACTCAATGCTCCTGCTTTCATCTTTTTACACCAACGACAGTGAGGGTCTTCTACCATCACCATCACCTCTTTTTTCTCTCTTTTTGCCTCATCAAAAGCCTCTTTCACAGAGGTATGCCATACTAAAGAGGGGTGTTGTTTTTGATAGGCACGTTCGACATCATCAAGATAACTCAAGAAATCTTCACGTCCAAAATAACCTGTCACTTGCTCTAAAATGTGGTGATTTTCATCAAGGAAAAAAATGGTTGGTACACCATGAATAGGAGGAAAATCTCTCTCTAAAAAAGTATCATCTCTAGAGAGTCGCACCAAGAGATAATGACGACTCAATCGTGCTTCTACATCTGCTGAAGAGAGGGTACTTTTGAGCATCTTATGACACCAACGGCAGTGACTACTCTGTACAAACACCATCACAATACGATGCTCACGCTTTGCTTTGTCCCAAAGACTCTGTTGGTTCATCTCCCACTTTAACTCAGCAAAGAGCATCAGAGGAAGAAACCCTAAAAGAAGGAGTGCCTTACGCATCTTCCTCTCCAAATCTTTTCACCATCTCTTTAAAGACACGGTATAACCCCTCAATCTCTTCAATGGGTGCAGACTCATTAGGTGCGTGAATGGTGTCATTGACCACACCAAACTCTACTACATCAATCCCATACGCACCCATAAAACGTGCATCACTTGTCCCTCCTGCTGTGGAAAGCTTAGGTGTGATATTAGTCACTTTTTGAATGCTTTGGCTGAGTCGCTTCACCACTGAGGCTTTACGATTTGTCACAAAAGGGTATGAGCCTTGTGTCAATCTAAGGCTATACGCTAACCCCTCAAAGTGTTGTGCAATATGATGACGAATATCCTCTTGAGTGGTGTTGGTTGAGTTACGGACATTAAACATTAACTTTAATGATGCAGGTGTCACATTGGTCACCTCCATACCACCACGTATATCGGTAATAACCATTTGACTTGGTGCAAAATCTTCATCTCCCTCATCTAAAGCAACCCCTGCAATCTTCGCTAAAATAGGGGCAATTTGATGAACGGGATTAATAGCTTTTTCAGGATAAGCAGCGTGACCTTGTTTACCTTGAATCTCTAAATAACCATTAATTGAACCACGTCGTCCAATCTTAATGGCATCACCAAAACGCTCTTCACACGTTGGTTCAGCCACAATACAACAATCAGGCAGTAACCCCTTCTCTTTGAGGTACTCTAACATTAAAACCGTACCATAGGTCGCTTCACCCTCTTCATCAGAGGTTAAAAGGATAGAGAGTCTTCCGTTAAAACGCTCAACCTCTTTACAGACTTGCACAAACGATGCCACACCCGACTTCATATCTTGTGTTCCTCTGGCAAAAATACGCCCCTCTTTAATAAGAGGCACAAAAGGGTTACTATCCCACCCCTCACCAGCAGGGACAACATCGACGTGTCCAGCAAAGCAGAGGTGTTCACCCTCTCCAAACTTCTTGGTTAAAAAGAGGTTTTTCACCCCCTCTTTATTGACATACGTCGCTTCAAATCCATCAAGATAAGATTCAATAAAAGCTAAAGAACCAGCATCATCTGGAGTAATAGACTCATACGAGAGTAGTTTTAAAAGTAAATCAATCACTTGCATCTATCTAACTATCTCCCCACTATATGATGTAATTCCTCCAGCGTGGTTAATGACACGAGGGTGTCCACTGCGTTTAAAAATCTGCTGTACTTGTCCACTTCTTGCACCTGTACGACAAGTAAAGATGATGGTTTCATCTTGATGCTCTTTAAAAAATGCTTCAGCCCACTGCTCAAAGGTAGAGGTCGGTTTAAGAAAATCTACCCCTAAAATATGCCCCTCTTCATGCTCCATTGGCTCACGTACATCGACTAAAATAAATGCCACCTCATTGGCACTTCTAGCTTGAAGTAACTGCTCTAGTACTTCTGAGTGGATACTCTCTTTCTCTAATAATGTCTGCATGACAGCTCCTTGCTTTAAAATAATAATTTTTTATTATAACTTATTATTTTAAAAATTAACGGTTTGCCTCTGCATACTCTGGTGTACAAAAGATACCACAGTGACACTTACCCTCTTGAGGAATCTCCTCTTCAATGGCTGGTTTACAAGGACAGACTCTATCATCTACACTTTTAAATTTTCCCTCTTTTGCTGGGTCTGGCTCTACCATAAAACAGGGGCAAAAACGCTTTCCATAGAGTGCTTTATTGCGTGCTAAACCTAAAGTAACACCCTCATTCACATCTTCCATTGGGTGATAGACCCAACCAAACTGTTGACAGACTTTATCTGTAAAGGCTTTTGTCTTCTCTAACTCTTCTAAAAATTCTGGTGAACTCATATCGATTTGTTGCATCATTTGTTATCCTTTTATCTTTATATAATGGTAGTATATAATAGTAATCTTAGAAACCCTACACCCTCAAGTGAACTACCCAATCCCTAAAGAGGATT
>Ga0256828_1001982_pt1 | contig 12485 bp, 17 predicted proteins | sample CV88metaG_FD_185993 | JGI IMG/M metagenome (GOLD analysis project Ga0256828, IMG submission 185993) | Hydrothermal vent microbial communities from East Pacific Rise, Pacific Ocean - CV88 | ecosystem: Environmental > Aquatic > Marine > Hydrothermal vents | place: Pacific Ocean: East Pacific Rise... | reverse complement strand
CTTTATGCCAACGAAATATTTATGATATAATTATAAAAATAAAAGAAAGGAAAACAAATGAAACAATATTTAGATTTATGTAATCGAATAATTAAAGAAGGCGATATGATTTATAATGAAAGAACAGGTAAAAATGTTCTAACTGTTATTAATGCTGATTTAGAATATGATGTTGGGAAAGGTGAATTTCCAATGGTAACAACAAGAAAAAGTTTTTACAAATCTGCAATAGCTGAATTTATTGGATATATTAGAGGTTATGATAATGCTGCTGATTTTAGAGCAATTGGAACTAAAACTTGGGATGCTAATGCTAACTTAAATGAAGCATGGCTAAATAATCCTGCAAGAAAAGGTGAAGATGATATGGGTAGAGTGTATGGTGTTCAAGGACGTTCTTGGCAAACACCAGAAGGTAATCATATAGACCAATTAAGAAAAATAGTAGATAATCTTTCAAGAGGAATAGATGATAGAGGAGAAATTCTTAGTTTTTATAATCCAGGAGAATTTCATTTGGGTTGTTTAAGACCTTGTATGCATACTCATACATTTTCATTAGTTGGAGACACATTACATCTAACATCTTATCAAAGGTCTTGTGATGTTCCATTAGGTCTTAACTTCAATATGATACAAGTTTATACTTTCTTAGCTCTTATGGCTCAAATAACAGGACATAAACCAGGGAAAGCATATCATAAAATAATCAATGCTCATATTTATGAAGACCAAATTGAATTAATGAGAGATGTTCAACTTAAAAGAGAGCCTTTTCCAGCTCCAAAATTAATTATCAATCCAGATATTAAAACATTGGAAGATTTAGAAACTTGGGTAACTATAGATGACTTCTCTGTAGAAGGATATCAACATCATAATCCAATCAAATATCCATTTGCAGTATAAGGAGAAATAAATGAAAAATAAAATTATTACTTTTTTAAAAAGAAAACTTCAAAGAGTTAAAGATCTGTATTATTTTAAACATACTCTAAAAGGAAATGAATTTCATCAAAGTTTAAATTTTGATGTTGATTCATGGGGGAATATGACAGATGAAGAAAAAAGGACTTATGAATATAACCTTATTAAAAGAAGAAATTTAGCTCATCAAATGGATTTAGAAAAATGAGACCAATTATATCTATCATTGTAGCAATGGCTAAGAATAGAGTTATCGGTAAAGATAATGATATGCCATGGGGGAGGCTTCCTGTGGATTTGAAGCACTTTAAAAAAGTAACAGAAGGTCATCCCATTATTATGGGTAGAAAAACTTTTGAATCAATTGGTAAGCCTCTTCCAAATAGAAGAAATATCATATTATCAAGAAGTAATATTAAAATAGAAGGCTGTGAAGTAGTTTCTTCAATAGAAGAGGCTATTGAATTACTTAAAAATGAAAATGAAATCTTTATTATTGGTGGAGGTTATGTATATAAAGAAGCAATTAATATTGTTGATAAATTATATTTAACTTATATTGATTTAGAAATAGATGGAGATACATTCTTTCCTGAATTTGATGTAGATGAATTTTATGAAATAGACCATTCATCATCTAAGATTGATGAAAAAAATAAATATAAATGTGATTTTGTAGAGTTAGAAAGAATTTAAAATGTTTTTAAAATGAAGGAAAGGAGATAAATAATTAAGCTAACTCAAAGGTTATCATTACTATAATACATACATATAAAGAATAAAACTAATAAAAATTAACCTTTATTAGGGAATATTTAACAAATTTAAAGTTTTTTTTATAATTTAAGGAAACTTTAAGGTTTATTCTGATATACTTTGAACATCAAAGGCAGAAAGCCTAAAAAAATTAAGGAGAATTTCAATGAGAACAACTATTACAAATAGAAATATTGATAGAAATATTAATGAACGAATTGATGATAGAAATATCATTGAAACGATTGAGACGGATATTAGTCTGTCTTGTTCAAAATTCTCCGAGGAAGAAGGAGATGTTTAGATAATCTAAACATCAAACTCTCTCAAAGGGGGGGTCAGGAACAAGACGGAGAAATCCACTTGTTCTTGGCTCCCCTTTTTTTTTGGTTTTTTTTTAGGATAAAAAAGAAAACTAACCTATCCTAGGTTGCTTGATTGGAAAAAAGACTCCCCTGATAAGGGAGGGCATTAATTTGTCTAGTTGGTTCGATTCCAACACTTAGGACCAAAAATATATCGTCCTGTAGCTCAGTTTGGTTAGAGCATTCCGCTGATAACGGAAAGGTCAGAAGTTCAAGTCTTCTCAGGACGACCAAAACATGCTGGTGTAGCTCAGTTGGCTAGAGCAGGGCTTTTGTAAAGCTCAGGTCGGGGGTTCGAGTCCCTTTACCAGCTCCATAATATTTAATGAAGTTTATCTCGGTAAATTTCACAAAGTATTAAATAAAAAATAAAATAAACGATTAACAAGTAAATCTTGTTCTTCGAACAAAGAGGAAAAAATTATGTTTGACAATATGAACACTATAACTAATTTCAATGATACTGAACGATTTGAGAATATGGATAGGGATAATACTGTCGATAATAGAGATAGAAATGAGGATGAGGAAACTCAAGCCTTCCTGAGGAAAAGGTATATGTAAAATATACTATTTTTCACAAGGGAGGGTTGAGTTAAGTCTCAGCTCTCCCTTTTTTTTTGGAAAAATTTTGGGGATATAGTTTAATGGAGAGAACAAGACCCTTCTAAGGTTTTGGTGGGAGTTCGATTCTTCCTATCCCTACCAATAGAGATTTAAAACTCTTTAAAAATTGAAAAAATATGTGGCCTATTCATCTACTGGTTAGGATATCGGGTTTTCGACCCGAGTAAGAGAGTTCGATTCTCTCATAGGCTACCAAAATAAGGCTCCTTCATCTAAAGGTAAGGATATTCGGTTTTCAACCGAAAAATGATGGGTTCAAGTCCCTCAGGAGTCACCAAAATATGGTAATGTAGTTTAAATAAAATGCCTCTGCTAACGGTTGCGCAACCTACGGAGGAGTTATAGGTGAAAGACCTATTGTTACCGCCAAAACTGTGCATCTGTAGTCTAAAGGATAGGCATCGTGCTTCTAACGCGACATATGTAGGTTCGAATCCTACCAGGTGTACCAATTATTCCTCAGTAGCTTGAAGGTCAAGCAAGATGCTGTTAACATCAAGTTGGTGGTTCGATTCCATCCTGAGGAGCCAAAAATGGCAATGTAATTCAATTGGAAGAAAGTCGGATTGTCTATCCGAAAGTTGCGGGTTCAAATCCCGTCATTGTCGCCAAAAATTTATTCCTCGGTAGCTTGAAGGTCAAGCAGGGTGCTGTTAACACCAAGTTGAAAGTTCGATTCTTTCTCGGGGAGCCAAAAAACGAGATGTAGCATAACTGGTGAATGCACTTCCCTGTCAAGGAAGATTATGCGGGTTCAAATCCCGTCATCTTGGCCATAAGGCCTCATAGATTATTGGTAGATCGTCGCTCTTTCACAGCGAAGGGACCGGGTCAGTACCGGTTGGGGCTACCAAATTGATATTACTAATCAATTAAATAAAAAGTAAAAAAAGGCTCATTAATATAGTGGTTATTATACTGGACTGTCACTCCGGAAACAAGAGTTCAATTCTCTTATGAGTCGCCATATACATTCCTCGGTAGCTTGAAGGTCAAGCAGGGTGCTGTTAACACCAAGTTGAAAGTTCGATTCTTTCTCGGGGAGCCAAATAAATATATGATAGTGTACCGAATAGATAAGGTAATCAGGGACTTTGAAAATGAGTTATGAACATTAGGCATACTGATTGTTAAAAGAGACAATAACAGAAATAGGTGTAAATCCTATCTATCATTCCATATCAACTGTGATCTTTTCGTCTAACGGATAGGATACAGGGCGTTTGTCCCTGAGATATTGGTTCAACTCCAATAAAGATCGCCAGAATAAATATATTAAATATATAACAGTCATCGTATATTTATTCTAAAAAATGCTCTTTAAGCTTTGCTGGCGAAGCGTTGGTTTTGTATTCCAAAGATATTCAGTTCGATTCTGAAAAAGAGCTCCAAAAATGCCGTCATAGTTCAGTGGTAGAATGCTTCTGTGGTATAGAAGTGGTCGCTGGTTCAAATCCAGCTGTCGGCTCCATAATTATAACAATATAGTTTAAAAAATATATAAAGTCGACCTCTTATATATGAATATAGAACGCAACCTTGTTCGGGTTGAAATATCAGTGAGAACCTGATTATTGTTACCAGACTAAGCATCTGTAGCTCAAAGGATAGAGCAATCGGTTTCGACCCGATAGGTTTGAGGGTTCAAGTCCTTCCAGATGTACCAATCTATTTATTCTAACTATCAAATCATAATATATCATGAGTAAATAACTCTGTATTTCCTGATTTTAAAATCGGTTCTCCATTATATTTAGCCTTTAAATCCTTATATCAGCACATTTCTTACATCCATATCCATAAATGAATTAATATTATAAAATTCCAGAACCTTAAAGGTTATCTTATCTTTTTTTTACACAAAAGTGTTGAAAAGGTTCTGGTGAAGAAGATATTATATTTTTATAATACCTTCTTCTAATCGTTTAAGTAGAATATTGGCTTCTGCCAATGTTCTACCTTGCAGAAGAGCTTTTAGCTCTTCTGCTTTATTGAAAAGGGCCAAACCCATATTATTTGTATTTCCAAAATCTGACCAAGCTGTTGCCAGCTTAGTCTTTTTTATAAAAAGTGTCGCTTTGACAACACCTTCTATAAAAAGAGGAGCAGCATAATCCTGCTCCTCTATTTCAATTTCTTTTATATTAATTCTAGACATTACCTGTCCTTTCTTTCTCTTAATTTAGCATTGTTTCCGAGAATGGAGGTTTCAATACACCTTTGTAATTTTCTTTTCTAGAGGTTCATTACATTCCTCTTTTGTCTTTTCAGACGTTCATTTCTTCCCCTTTGATTGCTGCATTTAAATACTATATCTATAAAAATAGCTCAACAAAATCAATATATTGTTATAGAAAGAAAATTTCATTCCTATAACAATAAGTTATTTTTTTTAGGTGAATTAAATGAATTTTCGGAAGTCCTCATTATTGAGTGAACTTAGATATTTGTTGGAATTCCCATTTTAGAAATAAGTAACCCTTTTAATTTCTATAGCAAGAAGTTAAATTGTATTGACCCGATTATAGGGGATGCTAAAATCCACCTATAAGAATCTTGTTAAGCTTTTTGTTACTTTATTTCTACTTTTAGTGGTTGATAAGGTACCAAAGAGCTTAATAGTGAGTTCTTATAGGTGGTAGTCATCATTAGATTGATGACTTCCTGTGGTAGTTGAAAGGCTACCCGACCCAGCACTGGGCTTTATCGACAAAGGATAAAAAATGGCAACAGTAACAATCAAAACAATCGCTGAGAAAATAGGAAAGGAAGAGGTTGAGACCACTCTTCCTAACGGTAGAGTAGTAAAGGGGATCAACTGGTCTCCTTCGGACCTTCCATCAGTATTCAAAACTGTAGAGGGGATGAGAGACCCCTCTGATGCGGTTACTATTGATGGGGCAGCCCCCATCTGGATGATGATATGTGTCGCTCACGCGGCACACCCGTCATCTGTTGGGATTAACTATCCCCAGGGAGGCTGTGTTCTCCCCGTTTCTGGAGCACCTGTGAAAACAGATGCTTCAAATAAAGAGATTTCTATCTCTGTTGAGGAAGGTGAAATGGTTACTACGGTAACGATTTCCCTCAATGGGGAAGCAATTGATGCAGTGAAAGCTGCTCAAGAACTTGAGGTTCCTTATGTTCCTCATGGAAAACCTATTATCATTACAGGGCGTGCTCCGGCAGCCCTGTATGCTGGGATCAGCGAAGCACTGGCACACACAGTGCCAGCTGTGGCTGTGTTCCAGCCAGGAACAGGGAATGTAGTTGCCGTGAGCCACTCGAAAGAGTGGGCTCTCGGTGACATCATCGAAGCCTAACCATCAAGCGACCCCTGAGATTCTCTCAGTTCTATCCCCTCTCAGGGGTTGCTTATCAAAAAAACATTTCAATAAATAACCTATTAGGAAAAATCTTCACTTTTAGAAAAAACTGCAAAATGGAACCAACCATTAAACTAAAAGAAGAATAGATGGATAGTTCATCGAAATAGATATTAAACTCTTTATCATAAGGGAGTTTATAAGAAAATTAAGGGCTTCATAACTCACAAACTTTTAGAAGGAGAAATTATGAAGAGCACTATCAAAGGGTTTCGGATATTCTGAAACTGAATGCGATTTTCTCGATACGGCGGTCTTGAAAGAGTATCTTCTATTTTTAGAAGAGGGAGATAAGAAATTCGAGGTCATCTTGGATGAGTCGTCAAACTATGATGGCTATGAAGTAATGACCACAGGATATATTTCAAAAAAGGAAATTGAAAAATTTCCAGAAATGGAATATACTCCTAAAGAGGAATTAACAATTCCATCTTTTGAGGACTCGGAAAACACTATTTTTAATAGTGTTTTTGAGTTTTCAGAATATTGGGAAGATTTATGCTAGTTCAAGTTAATATTAATTATTATTCATTAGAGATATCACATTTATATTTAATACTATTATCATAAAAATAAATAATTTCAAAATACTCACAAATAGAAAGGATAATTAAAAATATTTTAAGATGAAAAGAGATATCAGAAAAAATATTTATTTGGAATAAATCTTACATCTCAAAAAAGTCTTATGGTTTTTGGAATTGAAACAGGTAAAGGATGGAGAAAGGAGGATTACAAGATTGGATTTCAGTAGGATTACCTACTGAAAAAACTAAACTTTGTGAAGCTAAAGAATAATATCTGCTTTTTCAGAATTACATTTACTACACATAGGTTGCAAATTTTGTAAATTATTGGAACCACCTTTCGATTTAGGAAAAATATGATCTTTTGTCATCATAATATTATTTTCAGTAAAAAGAATATACGATTTTCCTATTTTTTTAAAAAAATAACCTTTTTCCCCACAATTAATACAAGTAATTCCTTTTTTTTTGAAAAGTCGTATATTAACTTGATTTGTTTTAGAGAAAAAAGAATTCTTTTTAGAAAGGATTTCCTCTATCGAATATTTTTGAATTGATTTCACTTATTCTTTCCTCTATATTTAATTGTAGCTCCTTTTTTAATTACTTCATTAGGAGATGGAAGAAAATTAAAATTTTCCATATCATTATTTTTAAATCCTTCAGGTATTTTACCATCAATAATATACTTAAAAGCAATATTTTTCCAAGAAATATCTTCTCCTAAATATTTTTCATTATATTGAGTTCCTTCAATGTCATTATCAAAGATTGCCTTTTCAAATTCAATAGCACCTTCATCTAATATTTCTTGAGAAAGGATATTTGCGGATGTTACATTTGTAATAATGTCTGCATTAGCAGTTGTAAAAAGAATATCTGATTTTCTAACCTTTTCAACAATAGTTTTGACTGAGGGATTTAAACTTTCTATAACCGATATAGTTGATGATGAAAAATCATCTGAGCTTATATCTTCTGAATCCTGAGCTAATACTAAAGCTAATTCTGTATCATTTATATTAGCTGAATTTAAAACTTCTACATCAGAACCTAATCCATATATAAAAGCAATTTCAAAATCAACAAACCATAAAGGTCTTTCTTCAATCTTATTTGAAATCAAAACTATTTTTTTATTTTTAAATGTTTTATCTTTTCTCAATTGAGAAACTAAGTTTTTTATTTTTTCTTCTGAAGGATACCCAACAATAAGAAGATCTACTTTTGAATTTATCATAATTTTCCCTTTTTTTATTTTTTCACCAAACTTCAATAATTTATCTCCAACAACACCAATAAGAATTCCCAAAGAACTGATAGAAACTATCATATAAATAATAGCTAATATTTTCCCTGTTTCAGTTTTTGGAGATAAGTCTCCATATCCAACAGTTGTAGCTGTTGTTATCAAGTAATAAAATGTATCTAATGTATTAAAACCTTCAAAATATTTTATATATATTCCAAATACTATCGATGATATTAAAAATGATAATCCTACAAATGTTAAATTATTTTCTGAGAAAATTAATTTTTTTATAATTAGTAGGATATTCATAAATTAAAAATACTTCCTCATTAAGTTTTCCTGAATATTATTTTTATCAGTAAAAGTATCCATTTCAACCTTTCCTACCTTTAAGGTATTAGAAATTATATCTTCCTCTAAAATATTTATTTTTCCAATATAAAATCTTCTAAAAACTTCAAAAATACTTTTTTGAATCTCATCTTCTAAAGTTCTTATAAAAGGAAATTCTTCATATATTTTCTCCATATCACATCTAATCTTAACAATGATTGTTCCATCATGATTATCAATTACTACACCTATTGGAAATTCTCTATTATGAGATGTAATTAAAATTAACCTTGAATATATATAAAAAAAATCATCTTTTTTATCTCTTTTTACCTGAACCATTTTCTCTAATTTTTGAGTTTCAAAATATAAATCTGGAGGGAATTTTATTTTATCCCTAGGTATATTATATATAGTTCTTCCCCCTAAATAAAAGATATCAACAATATATTGATTTTCAATATAATTTATATTAACTTCAATTTCATTATCAATAAATATCTTTTTAGCTAAAAATACTATTTTTTCTTCTTGTGTCATGAGAATAACCTCTATTATAATTAAGAAATTATATCCTATAAAAAAGATATAATTCAAATTATAAAAAAAGTGAGGTAAATAAAAAATGAAAAAAACAACCCCTATATAGGGGATAGAGGTTGCAAAATTTAACCATCGATTTCATACGATGTTGGATTTTGTCCAACATCAGCATTTGCTTGAGACCAAAAAAATCCCAAAGCAAATGCTAAAAAGAATATAATTCTTTTTGTCATCTTTTCTCCTTTCGTGGTTATTTGAAAGACAAAAGTCTAACATTATTGTTATAGGTTCAATTATAGAAAAAAATTATAAATAATCTGACAATCCATTTTCCCATTGACTTTCAGCTCTAGGAACAGGTTCTCTTAAATGAATATATAATCCATGGTCTCCATAACCAATATTTTCCATATCTTCAATTTCATCAGCCATTCTCTCAATTTGAGCAGAAATTAAGGTTTCTTTTCTATTTCTTTGAGAGTTAAAAAATTCTTCAACTCCATTAATTTCAATCCCTGTTTCTGTAACAGATATTATCTTTGCCATACTTTATCCTTTTAATTTTTTTTAACTTATTCAAAAATAACAGGATCAATACAAATAACTTGACCTTTATTATTTTGACAAAATTGATTATCATGTAAGTCTATACGATAAGAAAAATAATCTATATTCATTCTTAACACATAAAGAACCCAAGCTATTTCTTCCCCTAAAAATAATGATTTAAGAGAAGTTAAATCTACCATAACTATCTTTTTTTAAATTTAATTTTAAATAATTTGTACCTTTATACAAATATTCAAAACCTGACTTCATATAAAAAGATATCAAAGATGTTAAAGACATAGAAGAATTTAATGGTATTGCCTCCAATAAAATTTCATCATAACCTTCTTTTTTAAAATAAGAAATCATATCTATTAACATTTCTTTTCCCAAACCAAATTCACGATATTCTTCATAAACTTGAAAAAGATTAATAAATACTTTATTATTTTCTTCAATAGAATATTTGATATCACCAATAAAGAAATCATTTTGTCCATAGACTAAAAAGTCTTCACACTCAATTATTTCCATATACCCCCCTAAAAAATAAAAATTAGAACATAAAAAAGTTCTATTTATAGTTATAGATAGATATTGTTATTTATATTTAAATTCTTTGGATATAATAGAAAAAATAAAGGAATTTAATAATGTACAGTGTAAATAATACAATTTCAGAAGTAGGTATAGGATTATTTTCAGGTAAACCAATAAAATTAACATTATCATCATCATATTCAAAAGGGATATGGTTTAGAAATAAAAATGGAATTGTTCAAAAGTTAAATCCAAATAATATAAAAGTGGATAACCATAATACATCTATTATTTTTAAAGATGGAACAACAATTAAAGTAATAGAACATCTATTAGCAGCAATATATGCTTTTGGAATAAGTAATATAACAATAAGTGTTAATGATGATGAAATTCCTATATTTGATGGAAGTTCAATATCATATATTTATATGTTAAAAAGTTTAGTTTTGTCAGAAAATGAAAATCAAGATATAGCAATATTAAAAAAGAAAATTGAAATAAGAGAAGGTGAATTTTATGTAAAAGCAATTCCAAATAATGAAATAATAATTGATTCAAAAATATCATTCCCAGGAACACCTATAGGAGAACAAGCATTTAAATTAAATTTTTCAAAATATAATTTTATAAATGAAATAGCAAATGCAAGAACATTTGGAGTAGTTCATAATTTAGAAACTGCTCAACTATTTTATAGAGGAGCAACATTAGAAAATACATTAATAATTGCAAATAATAAATTATTAAATAAAGAAAGAATTGAAAATGAATTTATAAAACATAAGATATTAGATTCTATTGGAGATTTAAGAACATTTGAATATCCATTAATTATGAAATATAAATCTTTTGGTTCTAGTCATAGATTAAATAATTTATTATTAAAAAAAATTTTAGAAGAAAAAGCATTTGAAATAATAAAAGTAAGAAAAAATAATTTTGAAGAGAATTTTGGAATAAATATGAGGAAAGAATTCTCTTTTATATAAATATTAATAATAAATTAAGAAAAAAGAACGTATAATAAATAAAAAAGGAAAAAAAATGAAAAGAATAATTTCAATGTTTTTAGGTATAAGTTTATCATTGTTAATGGCAGTAAATAGTATAGAACTTTCAGAAAAAATGAATGATTGTAAAAATGGAGAATATAATGCTTGTAATTTTATAGCTGATGATATGTTATTTAAAGAAAAACAAATGGAAGCGAATTATTTTTATTCAAAGGCGAAAGCAATAATGATAGAAGAATGCGAGAAAAATGAAGATTTTAATGCTTGTTATAATCTTGGTTTTAATTTTGAATTAGGATCACCTGCATATCCAAAAAATATTAAAAAAGCAAGAAAATATTACAAGAAAGCAATAGAACATAATAAAGAATTATGTAAAAGGGGAGATTCAGATGCATGTTTTAAATTAGGTTTAGATTATTCAGATAAAGGAATTTTAAACGATAATGAAAAAGCAGAAAAATATTTTTCAAAATCATGTCAAAAAGGAAATGAAATAGCTTGTATGAAATTGAAAAATTTATAAAATCAATATATAATAGCTGACATATAACCAACAACAGAAGTTTCATCTCCTGTTGTTTCAAAACTTGTTTTATATTTTAAAACTTTTGTTTGAAATCTCATTTGTCTTACATTATATAACAATGATTTAAGCCCAATAATTCCACAAGCATCGCAATTATTTAACAAATCAAAATTTAAAAGTCGAACTCCATCTAAACAATTTTTATCTATTTTATTTGCTTCATCTAATGGTAAAAAATGACTTAAATCACTGCTAACAATAATAAGATTATCCTTATCTTTTAATAAAAAAGAAATAATATCTGACAAATTATGTTGCTCACTATAAATTAATTCAATTACTTTTGCATCAGAGTAATTTTTTATAAATGGCATTTGTGTTTCTGTTGAATGCTCTTTTTTATGAGCATTCTTAAAAAATACTAAATTAAATTTATCTTTTAATTGATATAAATATTTTAAATCTATATCAATATTTCCAAAAGGTGTTTGATATTCTTCATAAAAAGAACCAGAAATACCTTTGAAATAATAATAATGTGATGGACCTATTACAATAATTCTTTTATATTTTATCTTTTCAATATATTTATATGCTATGTTAGCAACATCACCACTATAAATATATCCAGCATGAGGAACGATTAAAGCTCGAGGAATTTTAGAAGATAAATTAATTCCATTAAAAAATATAGAAATATCTTTATATTTATCAGGATAAAATTTACCAGAATTATAAGATTCTCTAACGGATTCTTCATATTTTTTAACTTGATATTTATAAATTTTTGGATGATTTTCTAAGAGTAAATCTTTAGAATTTCCTTTTTGAGCAAGAGAGAAAAAGAAATCTTCAAACTCAGGAATTTGATTCCATACAGAAGGAAGATATGTGGAAGAATAATTACCTTTTTTTAAAATGATACCATCAACAAAAGGAACTATTTTTTCTTTTAAATCTTTTTTATCGTTATATTTTACTTTTTCAGGTTTTGAAAGAATAGATACTTCAATTTTAATATGCTTGAACTCTTTATATGTTAGCGGTTCAAATCGACTATCATTGAATGCTGCTGAAAGACTATTTGATATGATATCTTGATAAAGAGGTTGATAGGCATTAATAGAACCAATAC